>Ga0116227_10000061_pt1 | contig 180057 bp, 159 predicted proteins | sample S1TSphgellanicum_FD_89693 | JGI IMG/M metagenome (GOLD analysis project Ga0116227, IMG submission 89693) | Host-associated microbial communities from peat moss isolated from Minnesota, USA - S1T2_Fb - Sphagnum magellanicum MG | ecosystem: Host-associated > Plants > Peat moss > Unclassified...
GGTGCAGGACGGCGACCTGATCGAGCTCGACGTGCCGCAGCGCAAGCTGAACGTGCTGGTGCCGGACGAGGAACTGGCGCGGCGCAAGGCGGCGTGGGTGGAGCCGGAACCGCGCTTCACGCGTGGCTATGGCGCGATGCATCAGGTGCATGTGATGCAGGCCAACAAGGGCTGCGACTTCGACTTCCTGCAACGCGAAGGTGCGGGCGGCGCGGCGAACAGCAGTAGTGTTGGCGAGCCGGAGATTCACTGAAGCGAAGGTGACGGCGACTCACGGCAATCACGGGGCGGTTTTGGCTGCATAGTCCGAGCAGTTCGACCGCCCCGATTCGATAACCGACGCCTCAATAACCGACGCGATAAACCCGCCCCGTCTGCGCGCCTTCGACGCTGCGCAGATACGCCTGCGCAGCGCGCTGCGCGCTCACCGGTTCGAAGCCGCGGAAATACGGACCATACCCTTCGAGCGATTCGGTGAGGACCGTGGGGCTCACCACATTGATGCGCAGACCGCGCGGCAATTCGATCGCCGCGCCGCGCACGAAACCTTCCAGCGCCAGATTGACGGTGGTCGCGTTCGCGCCTTCGCGGATCGGCTCGTCGCCGACGATACCGCTCGTCAACGTGAACGAGCCGCCGTCGTTCACAAACTGCTGGGCCGCGAGCACCACGTTGATCTGTCCCATCAGTTTGTCGCGCAGGCCGACCCAGAACTGCTCGATGGTCATCGCCGGCAGCGGGCCGAAATGCAGCTTGCCGGTGGTCGTAACGACGCCATCCACCTTGCCGATTTCGCGGAACAGCCGTTCGATACTCGCCGGGTCCGTGCTGTCGACGCGGTACTGGCCGCGCGTCGCGCCGACCTCGATCACCTCATGGCGGGCTTTCAATTCGGCGCTCACCGCCTGGCCGAGCGTACCCGTTGCACCAATCACGACGATCTTTTTCATGTGCGACCTCCGAATGTTAAGTGTGGCTTCGATTGTCGGTGGCCCGCGCGGCGAGAAAAAGGGGGCGTGGCTTGCAGGTCCTTAAACCTGCAGTTTCGAATCGGGTTTTAGCAGTGACGATACGCAGTTCGCGTTGTCATTCAAACGGCGTGGACCGCGCGAGTCCGCCTGGAGTCGGGCAGGAGAGACGAAAACAAACAGCGCGCAAGCGGGCGCGTGACATGACGCGACCCGCCGCCACGTTATTTCACGCGCTGCAGTTCGATCACCCGCGTGGGCCGCATATGGTTGAGCGCAAAGTGAATGCGACCGCGATCCTGACGGCTTGCCGCCGTTTGCTCTTCTTCGAATTGATGGTCTTCGTCGTAGGTCGATTGCGGCGCGATCATGCCTTTGTCGACCACCGCATAGCCCGGCTCGAGCGCCAGCAGCAGATGATTGCCGCCCACCCGGCTATCGAACCCGGCAAGGCCGTCTCTCGCTTCCGGCACGCTGTTCACGAGCGTGGCGTTGGAGGTGGTCACTTCGTCGGGACCGATCGGGCTGTGGCCTGCCAGTCGCGCGGCTTCGAGATTCTTGCCGTCGGTGTCGACGGTGCTGTCGTGCGTGCGGTCGTTGTGCAGATCCGTGCTGCTCGGACCGCCGGTGCCGGCTGCGCGGGCGGTGTCTAAGGGTTTGCCTGTGTCATTGCTGTTCATCGTGCATTCTCCATGGAAGACTGATGGTTGAAGTGACAGCAAAACTTGTTCCGGAGATCGCGAGGGCGAGCGACGCGCCTTCCGTTTTTTCCTGGCACACGCGTATGACATTCTTTTGATTTTTTTTTAATCAACGCGTATTTTCTACAGAGTATGATCTTACTCCGACGAGTAGTCGCGGTTAAAATTGACGGCTTCTGCCAAGCCGTCTCAGCGGGCCGTTGGGAGACGACAACGCGCTGCTCGAACACTATATGAGGCAGTCAGGGCGGGTGACACATGCACTTTGATGCTGCATTCACACATCGCGGCTACTTGCTTAACTGCGCGCCGGCGCGCGCGGGCGACGGGACATGGCAACCTTACGTGGTCATCTCGCGTTCGAGTGACGGCGAGCTGGTTGCCAACCGGTTTTTCCCTACGGATTTCCGCTTCGCCGACGAAGCCGCTGCCATCGCACATGCGCGCGATTGGGCGGTACGCTGGATCGACGCTAGCAGCGTTACTATCTGACGCAGCTAGCGTGGACGCAGCGCTGCACGAGCGGCGGGAAAACGCGGTAATCTCTGGGGACAATTCACTTTGTCATGCTTGCCGCATGACCGCCGTCCTTACCATGTCAAACCCTCCTACTCGCAACTGGGGCCTCGAGCAGATCGTCGCCGACCTGCGCGCGTCGCGCGAGCAACTGCACCGCACGCGCCATCCGCGCGGCATTCGCGAACTGCCGTCGCGCGAGGCCGTCGGCAACATCGTCACGGGCCTGCGCGCCGCGCTTTTTCCCACCCACTATGGCGCGCCGGACCTGACCGACGAGACTGTCGACTACTACGTCGGGCACACGCTCGAAAGCACCTTGCGGCTGCTGGCCGAACAGATCCGCCGCGCGTTGCGATTCCTGCCGGAACATGGCGAGACCCCGGACGCGCTGCTCGGCGAACGCGCGTTCGAGGTGGCCCGCGAGTTCGGCACCCAGTTGCCCGGCATCCGCGCGCTGCTGGTGAGCGACATCCAGGCCGCTTTTACCGGCGACCCCGCCGCGCAGCACATCACCGAAATCCTGCTTTGCTATCCGGGCGTCTGGGCGATGACGCACCATCGTCTCGCGCACGCGCTGCACCGGCTCGGCGTACCGCTGCTGGCGCGCTTTATCAACGAGATCGCCCATTCGGCGACCGGCATCGACATTCACCCGGGTGCGCAAATCGGGCCGAGCTTCTTCATTGACCATGGCACGGGTGTGGTGATCGGCGAGACCGCCATCATCGGCGAACGCGTGCGTGTGTATCAGGCGGTGACGCTGGGCGCGAAGAGCTTTGCGGCGGATGTCGACGGCACGCTCATCAAGGGCAATGCGCGCCATCCGATCGTCGAGGACGACGTCGTGATCTACGCGGGCGCGACGATTCTCGGGCGCGTGACGATTGGGCGCGGCTCGGTGATTGGCGGCAATGTGTGGCTGACCCATAGCGTGCCGCCAGGCAGCAGCGTCTCGCAAGGCAAGATCCGCGAAACCGATTGCGACGACGAGGGGCGGCGTTGATGGTGACGCCGTCGTTCGCCTCGTAGGGGCAGCGCTAACCGTGGCCGCCAACCGCGTGCAGATGCCGCGCTGTGCGCTTGCCGGCGTCGAGGCAACGGTTGCAGAAACGGTCCATGCGTTTCCGCGTCATTCGCACGACCGCTTCGGCGTGGGCGTCATCGTGCGGGGCGGTCACCGCTCTGCCAGCGGACGGGGCGTCGTGGAAGCACGCGCGAACGACGCGATCATGGTCAATCCCGGCGAAGTTCACGACGGCAGCCCGCTCGACGAGCGTGGTCGCGCATGGCGCATGCTGTACTTCGAACCTGCATTAATGTGCCACGCTGCGGCTGAACTGGCCGAAGAGCGGGCGACCAGCGGTCCGCGCCAGATCGAATTGACGCAGCCCGTCGCGCACGATCCCGTGTTGAAGGCGCTGTTCGAGCAGTTATTCCTGGTTTCCGTCACGCAGGCAAACGCCGGGGATGCACTGGCACGCGAAGCTGCGCTGCTGCAGATGCTCGGCTATCTTGGGCGCCACCACACCACGTTGACCTGCACATCGACGCGAGCGCCGGCGGGGCCGATCACACGCGCCAAGGCCCGCATCGACGACGACCCCGCAGCGGCGTTGACGCTCGCCGAACTGGCCGCCGAAGCGGGCATGAGCCGCTTCCAGTTGCTGCGCGGGTTCGCGCAGGCGATGGGGTTGCCGCCGCATGCCTATCGGATGCAGCGGCGCGTGGTGCTGGCCCGTCAACTGATCGCGCGTGGCGCGGCGCTGGCCGATGCGGCCGCGGCGGCCGGATTTGCCGACCAGAGCCATATGACGCGCGCCTTTGTGCGTTTGTTCGGCGTGACGCCGGCTAGCTACGCTGGCGCGATCCGATAAGTCACGCAGCCCCCGACGCAACGCTGCAATTTCGTTCAAGACCGCCCGCCCGGCGACTTTTAAGCTGACCGTTCATTCCCTTCTGAACGGCGGCTGCATGAATTCGCGTTACGTGGGTTATCTGTGTTGCGCGCTGGCGATGATCGGCGTGGGTAGCACGGTAGTGGTCAGCAAATCGATCGCGGCGGGGCTGCCGCCGTTTTCGGCGACGGCTTTACGTTTCGCGATTGCGTTTCCCGTGTTCCTGCTGGTGATGCGCCTGCGCGGGGTGCGTTGGCCACGTCTGGCGCGGCGTGATGTCCTGCTGCTGATCGCGCAGGCAGGTGCGGGCAGCGTCGGCTATACGGTGTTTCTGATCAGCGGCATGAAGCTCGCCTCGGCGGCGGATGCGGGGGTGATCGCAGGCACCTTGCCGGCCGTGTCGGCGCTGGTGGCCATGCTGGCGCTCGGTGAGCGGCCCGCGCCTTCGCTGATCGGCGCCATCGTCCTGGCGACACTGGGTGTGCTGGTATGCACCGTCCACGTCGAAGACCTGGCCGCCCCGCGTGCCGCGAGTTCGCTAGCCGGCAATGCGCTGGTGTTTGCCGCGATTGTTTGCGAGGCGCTGTTCATTCTGCTCAATCGCAAGCTGCGCACGCCGGTGGCGGCGCTGCCGTTGTCCGCGTTGATGAGTGGGCTAGGATTGGCGGTGGCGATCGTGCCGGCGAGTTTCGAACAGGCGTGGACGCTGCCGTTCGATCCCGGTGCGCTCGCCGGCGTTGCCTATTACGCCCTCGTGCCGACAGTGGGTGGGTTCGTGCTCTGGTATGAGGGTGCCGCACGAATCACCGGCGCGGAAGCCGGACTCATGACCGCGCTCGTGCCCATCAGCGCCGTGGCGATGGCGGCGCTGCTGCTGCACGAACCGGTGTCCGGCGCGCAGCTTGCCGGGGTGGCGTGTGTGCTCGGCGCGGTGTTGTTTGCGACAGTGGGGCACATGAGGCGCATGCCGCGTCGCTCGGCGTGAGGCTGGCGTCGCGCTAGCCGGTTGCTGCGCTCTCTGCGTCCCGGCGTTCTGCTTTCTTCTGGTGTGCTTAGGTATTCGCTACGGCCACTACGCCGGGATTGCCGACGATGGACAGAAACTCGCGACGTGTCGACGGATCCGTACGAAACGTGCCGAGCATGCGCGAGGTGACCATCGTCACACCGGCCTTGTGTACGCCACGCGTGGACATGCATTGATGCGACGCTTCGAGGATCACGCCGACTCCCTCCGGCTGCAGCACTTCGTTAAGGGTATCGGCGATCTGCACGGTCATCTTCTCCTGGATCTGCAGACGCTTGGCGAATGCATCGACGAGCCGCGCCAGTTTCGAAATGCCCACCACGCGATGGCCCGGCAGATAGGCGACGTGCGCGCGGCCGATGATCGGCACCATGTGATGCTCGCAGTAGCTTTCGAAGCGGATGTCTTTCAGCACGATCATTTCGTCGTAGCCGTCCACTTCGGAGAAGGTGCGGGCGAGGATCTCGCGCGGATCGACCGAATAGCCCGCGAAGAACTCCTCGTAAGACCGCACCACGCGCGCCGGCGTGTCGAGCAGGCCTTCGCGCTGCGGATCGTCGCCGGCCCAGCGCAGCAAAACGCGTACGGCGGCTTCGGCTTCATCGCGCGTCGGGCGGCCCAGGGCTTCGCTTTGTTTGGTCTTCTTTGCCTTGCTGCTCATCCTTCGCTCCTTGAACTCGCATGTTGAATATGGCCGCGGACGGCAACGGCCATTGTTCCATGTTTTGCGTTGCGGCGTGCGCAGCGGCTGGCCCGCCACGCGCCGATTGCCCTGTGGCCCAAGGGCTCGCCTGTGCTGGAGCGCTATTTCGGCCATTCATCCATGGCGTCGTTAAACAGCCCGGCGACGATACTGCGTAACCAGCCTGCCCGCGGATCGTTATGAAACTTGCGATGCCAGTGCTGCTTCAGATCGAAGCGCGGCAACTCGAGCGGCGGTTCGACGAGCGTGATCGACGCGTGTTCCGAGACGTACGCAAAGCCGATGGCGTGCGGCACCGTGGCGATCAGGTCCGTGCGCGCGAGGATGAACGGCAAGCTCATGAAGTGCGAAGTCTCCAGCACGGCGCGGCGCCGGATGCGCTTTTTCTCAAGGAATTGCTCGAGGACTTCCTGGCTGCGACCCTCGGCGCGCACGACCGCATGACCGGACGCGACGAACTGCGGCAACGTGAGCGGCGCGCGGGTGAGGGGATGGCCGCTGCGCATCAGGCAGATGAAGCGATGGGTGAAGAGGCGTTGCTGAAAGAAGTTGTTGCCCGACAGATCCGGGAAATAGCCGACCGCCAGATCGACGTCGCCCGATTCGAGGCCGCGTTCGATCTGCGAAGGCGGCAGCGACACCGAGCGCAGATTCGCATGCGGCGCGCGCTCGGCGAAGAGTTGCAGCAGGCGCGGCAAAAACACGATTTCGCCGACGTCGGAGAGAGCAATGGAAAACGTATGCGTGGTCGTGGCGGGATCGAAGTCTTGCGCATCCAGCATGCCTTGCTTGATCCGCGTCAGCGCTTCACGCGCGGCGGGGATCAGGGCGAGCGCCCGCGGCGTCGGCTCCATGCCGCGCGAGGTGCGCACGAAGAGCTGATCGCCGAAGTACTCGCGCAGCCGTCCAAGCGCTGTGCTCACGCGCGGCTGGCTGACGCCGAGTCGTTCGGCCGCGCGGCTGACGTTGCGGGTTTCCTCCATCGCAACGAGGTAAGGGATCAGGTTCAGGTCGAGTTCGGACATGCGGGCGGGGGCGGCAGGTGGAGTATCGTTTCAGCGTATAGACCATACCGCGTTAATCGCCCGGACGGATATTGGGGAAAGCGCCGAGGCCTATCTGGCGGCCTGCCATTCGCGCAGCGCATTGCGTACCTCTTCGATCACCTCGTCCCACTGGCCGAGTTCGCGTTGGCGGAAGAGTCGCATTGACGGGTACCAGGGGGTGTCGGTTCTATCGACCATCCATCGCCAGTCTGCACAAGTGGGCAGGAGTACCCATACTGGCCGTCCGGCCGCACCAGCAAGATGCGCGACGGACGTGTCGACGGTGATGAGCAGGTCGAGCGTCTCAAGTATCGCGAGCGTGTCGGTGAAGTCCTGGATTGCCGGGCCGAGCGTATGCAAGTCGAATTCGTCCGCTAAGGCTTCGCTTTCGCACTCGCGGTCCCCTTTCTGGACCGAATACCAGCTTGTTCCCGGCAACGCGAAAAGCGGCTTCAGTGCGTCAAGGCGGATAGACCGGAAGCGGTCGAGCACATGGTGCGGGCCTCCTGCCCACACGACACCCATTCGCCTTGTCTTCGCATGTGCCGGACGTGTTGGAAGTGCATCAACGTGAGCGCGCCAATAGGCAAGCTTGTCTGGCGATGCGGCGATGTACCGCGTGGCGATGGGGAGCATCGACTGATTGAGTTTCATATGCTCGGGCATCTTTAGCATATGGCTCCAGTAGTCATAGGCGCCAGGCGGTACGGTGGTGAACACGGCTCGCACTCCCGCGATGCTGGCCGCTATGCCCGCGATGGGTTGACTAACCAGCACATCAACGATGGCTCCCTGTCTGTGCAGCCACTCGGCGAACCTGATGAACTGGATTTCATCGCCCCGGCCCTGTTCTCCGACAAGGAGAAACGTGCGTCCAGTCAGCGACTCCCCTCGCCATGGGGGAAAATTCAGCCGTACAAGTTGCCGGTCCATGCCGGGTAAGTCATAAAACCACCGATAGTGCTGCCAGCCTTCATCGAGCTTTCCCAAACCGAGCAACGTACCTGCGAGGTGGAAGTGCATATAAGGATTGTCGGGCAGAAGCCGGACAGCTTCCCTGCTGTACACCAGACTTTCAGCTACGTTGCCAAGCATCCCAAGCGCCCGCGCGGCATTGTGATGCAGCAACGGGTGTAGCGGGTCAAGCGCGAGTCCTTGTTTCGCCACGCTAACCGCATCGCTAAACCTGTCATTCTGATTGAGCAGGAAAGCTAAGGATTTAAGCGACTCGGCATGATCGGAAAAATGGGTTCTTAGCTGCGTGATGAATTCGTCGAGTTCACGGGTGCGATCGGTCTTTGCCAATGCCGCGACACGGTCTAACTGGTCTTGCAGGGTGGCTATAGAGGGCATGTTCTCGCCATAGTTTGACTTTGATCGACGCCCCGAATCCGAAACAGCGATCCGGGGTGTCGTTGTGCGGTGACAAGCTATTGCGTGAGAGTCGCGAGGAGGGTGACTCCGCTTAACTTGGTGTTTGCGCTAACAATGGCGTAGTAACTTCCGGGTGCCGGGTTGGCGATCGTGCAGGTGGCCGCGCCGCCTCTCACCATGATCGACTCGCAATCGGGGTGGAGCGATGAAGGCGTGCCGGCCCGAGTGTCCAGAAGCGCGGTTTGGCTGCTGGCTCCGGGCGACAGGGTAAAAGTCAGGCTTTTCACACCCGCAGGCACGACCAGATCGTAGTTCTGCATCTCACCGCTTTTCGCCGAAATTGTCGTGGGAATGCCGGCGCTCAGATCGGTAAGTGTCGGGGGAAGGACCCGGAACGAACGCGTCAACTTGCTAACGGCGCCGGTGCTATCGGTAACCGTCAGGGTGATCGGATAAGTACCTGGGTAGTCATAGTTCGTCCAGGGATTGACCGATTGTGTCCGGACCATATCGGGGCCGCCGGTGCCTAAATTCCAGGCCCATGAACTGATGGGCGCACCGCGCGCCGTAGAGAGGTCCGTGCATGTCACCTGCATGATCGACGTGCTCTCCGTGCAAGTGAAATTTGCCGCCGCTGGAATTTTCCCCGACTTTGCGGCATTGACCGTGGCATTCGCATCCAGAATGCCGGGCCCGATGGGCTGATCCGGCTGGCCGTTAGGGAACGGCTGTACGTTCTGTGTGAGAAGGGTGCGCATTTCTGCCGGGGTCAATGGCCTCGGCGCCACCGACTGGGCCAGTGCAATGACGCCACTCACCATGGGCGCTGCCATCGAGGTGCCGCTCATATACGCATAGCCTTCGGTACCTGGGGTCGACGTTCCGTTGTTGTAGGTCGACCAGATCGAGTCCGCGGGGGCGGCAATATCCACGTTCAGCCCGAAGTTCGAGTCGACCCATCGCCATCCAATGCGATTGATGCCCCCGACATTGACCACATTACGGCAGTTGGCCGGCTCGAAATTCGACGCGTCACCGCTGTTGTTGCCGGCCGCCGCTACAACGACGGCCCCTCGGCTGACTGCGTAATCAATCGCGGTCTGAAAGGTGGTCTCGCAAGACCCGAGTCCACCAAGGCTCACGTTGATGACACTGGCAGGGTTGGGGTTGTCGGGTACACCCGGAATACTTCCTCCGGCCGCCCATGTCATGCCGTCGGCGATATCCGATGTGTAGCCTTTCGCGCACGCGTTCAATACGCGAACCGGGACAATTTTGGCGGCTGGCGCAACACCTGCTATGCCCACGCCGTTATTCGTCAACGCGCCGGCGATGCCCGCGACGTGCGTGCCGTGCCAGACAACCTCGCAGGTTTCATTGATGCGCCCAGGATTGGTGCCGTTGCTACCGCGGTTGTTCGCGGTGAAGTCGTATCCTGGAAGGATATGGGCGTTGAGATCGCTGTGGCTGGTCACGCCGTTGTCGATCACGGCGATGACTGCCCCAGCGCCGTTAGCGCTGTCGAAGGCGCCCTCGGCGCGTATTCCAACCATGGCGTTGCCGGGCTTCAGGTTTGAACTCAAGCCCCACTGATTGACGTACTCCGGGTCGTTTGGAACCATGGTGCCGGACATTTCCCTGTCGGGCTCGACGTATTCGACGTTCGGGTCCGATGCCATCGCACGCATGAATGCTTTGGCTTCATTGGCGTTGAGCTTCCGCTCGGTCGTCACCACGTCGGAGCCAATCCCCATGCGGCGAACATGGTGCGCCCGAGCGGGCAGGGCGCCGGCCAGCTTGTCGAGTTGCGACTGGGCCGATGAGGTCGAACCGCGTTCCGCGGTGCCGGTCTTGTATCTGACGATAAAGCGGTCGATGGACGTGTCGGAATCGATGCTGCTCGTATTCATCTTGAGCGACGTCGCCAGCGGGACGCTGGTTGCACTGGCAGCACTGGCCGCGGCCGCGACCTCCGCCGCGTTTTGCGCCGCTGGGGTGGCTTCGGCGGTCGTGGCGTTGTCGCCGCCGCCACAGGCTGTGAGCGCCAGTGAAAGCGACAGGCAGGCGGCGCCGGCAAGCACGCGGCGTACGCTGGCTTTCGGCCCAATCAGGTTGCGGATCGAACGCTGTCTGCCTAAATCATTCCGTCCGTTGTGATGTCTCTTTGTTCGCATTATTTCTTCGTCTCTAAATATTATCCGAATAAAGATAATATTTATCCTGAATGAGATAAACAATCAGGCACTTCTTCTTTTCAATCAGAAGATTTACTCAGCGCGTGAGACTTCCGACTCACTTGGCGTCTTAACGCCCCCCAGCCTGCAAACCCACCCAGAAAAGCGGATCATGGATATCCCCGCCTTGACAAGCTGAACGGCCGCCTTTCATAATGCGCCAGTGCGTTCGCTAAACGAATCACTGTTCATATAGCGAACAAATTGCGTGTTGACCCCTTCTGGTCTACGCGCCATGACAAGGACGTGGAGACCGTCCCGTGTGTTGTTCAACGCAGCTCGCCGGCAAGGCGAGCCGCTGCGGATCGAGCGGCACGGTGCGGTGCGTCCCGAAGGGAATTCGACATGATCAACAAGATTTTCGAGTCACTTCAGTCGGCCATCGCCGACGTGCACGACGGCGCGACCGTCATGATCGGCGGCTTCGGCACGGCCGGCATGCCGTCCGAACTCATCGACGCGCTGATCGAACAGGGCGCGCGCGAGCTCACTATCGTCAACAACAATGCGGGCAATGGCGACATCGGCCTCGCTGCCTTGCTCAAGGCCAAGCGGGTGCGCAAGATCATCTGTTCGTTTCCGCGCCAGACCGATTCGTATGTGTTCGACGCGCTTTACCGCGCCGGCGAGATCGAGCTCGAACTCGTGCCGCAAGGCAACCTGGCCGAGCGCATTCGCGCCGCCGGCGCCGGCATCGGCGGTTTCTTCACGCCCACCGGCTACGGCACGAAGCTCGCCGAGGGCAAGGAAACCCGCCTGATCGACGGCCGGCATTACGTGCTGGAGTCGCCGCTGCACGCCGACTTCGCACTCGTCAAGGCGTTCAAGGGCGATCGCTGGGGCAATCTGGTCTATCGCAAGACGGCGCGCAACTTCGGCCCGATCATGGCGAGCGCCGCGAAAACCGCGATCGTGCAGGTATCGAAAGTCGTGCCGCTCGGCGAGCTCGATCCCGAAGAGATCGTCACACCTGGCATCTTCGTGCAACGCGTGATCGAAGTGCCGCAGGCGACGCATCAAGCCGAACTTGCATCCGCGACTGCCGCCTGAGGAGACCCGACATGAAAAAACTGACCCGCGATGAAATGGCCAAGCGCGTCGCCCAGGACATCCCCGAAGGCGCGTATGTGAATCTCGGCATTGGCGTGCCGACGCTGGTGGCCAACCACCTCGCCGCCGACAAGGAAATCTTCCTGCACAGCGAAAACGGCCTGCTCGGTATGGGCCCGGCGCCCGCGAAAGGCGAAGAGGACGACGAACTGATCAATGCCGGCAAGCAGCACGTCACGCTGCTGACGGGCGGCGCTTACTTCCATCATGCGGACTCCTTTGCAATGATGCGCGGCGGCCATCTCGACTTTTGCGTGCTGGGCGCGTTCCAGGTGTCGGCCAAGGGCGATCTCGCGAACTGGCACACCGGCGCACCGGATGCGATTCCGGCAGTCGGCGGCGCAATGGATCTGGCCATCGGCGCGAAGCAGGTCTACGTGATGATGGAGCACCTGACCAAGCAGGGCGAAAGCAAGATCGCCGCGCAATGCAGCTACCCGGTGACGGGCGTGGCGTGCGTGGACCGCATCTACACGGATCTCGCCATGATCGACGTGACCGCCGATGGCCTCGTGGTGCGCGAGATTTTCTCGGACATCGACTTCGCCGAGCTGCACAAGCTGACGGGCGTTCCGCTGATCGACGGCACCCAGGCGGCGCGCGCCGCCTGATCCCGGCGCAGCGTTTGGCACAATGGTGTCTAATGTATCGGTCCGCGTGCCGAACACCGTGCCTGCTCCGCTTGCGCTGAGTCCGGCGCGGGCGGACCCTACCTTCTTCTCCGTTTTGCCAATTCCACCATGCTCGAAGCCAGCGCCCGTCTGACCGGTCTCCTCTGCGGCACGCAGCCAATGAACGATATCTGGTCGCCACGCGCGACGCTGCAGCGCATGCTCGATGTCGAAGCGGCGCTGGCGCGCGCATCGGCGGCGCACAACGTGATTCCGTCGTCGGCGGTGGCCGCGATCGAAGCCGCCTGTCAGGCGGATCAACTGGATGCCGAGGCCCTCGCGCAGGATGCCGCGCTCGGCGGCAATCTCGCCATTCCTCTGGTCAAGCAACTGACCGCACGCGTCAAGGCGGCGGACGCGGAAGCGTCGAAATACGTCCATTGGGGCGCGACGAGCCAGGACATCATCGATACCGCGACCGTCCTGCAACTGCGCGACAGCTTCGACCTGCTCGATCCTCATCTGCAATCCACCTGCACGGCGCTCGCCGCGCTGGCGCGCAAGCATCGCGCCACGCCGATGATCGGCCGCACCTGGTTGCAGCAGGCGTTGCCCATCACGCTGGGTCTGAAGTTCGCGCAGTGGCTCGACGCCTTGCTGCGTCATCGCGAGCGGCTCGAGGCGTTGCGCCCGCGCGTGCTGGTGCTGCAGTTCGGCGGCGCGGCCGGTACGCTTGCAAGCTTGCGCGACGCAGCACCGGCGGTGACGCAGACGCTAGGCGCGGAACTGAAGCTGACGGTGCCCGCGGTGCCGTGGCACACGCAGCGCGATCGCATGGCCGAAACTGCCGCGTGGTTCGGCATGCTGATCGGCACGCTCGGCAAGATCGCCCGCGATATTTCCCTGCAGATGCAAACCGAACTCGGCGAGCTGGCCGAACCGGCCGCGGCGGGCAAGGGCGGGTCGTCGACCATGCCGCACAAGCGCAATCCGGTCGGCTGCGCGGCCGTGCTGACCGCCGCGATGCGCGCGCCCGGCCTCGTCGCCACGGTGCTGTCGGGCATGGTGCAGGAACACGAGCGCGCGCTCGGCGGCTGGCAGGCCGAGTGGGACGCGCTGCCCGATCTCGCCCGGCTAGCCGGCGGCGCGCTCGCCAATATCGAACAGATCGCGAGCGGACTGGACGTCAATGTCGCGCGTCTCGCCGCAAACCTCGAGGTCACGCACGGCCTGATTCTCGGCGAATCGGTGATGCTTGCGCTCGGCGATAGCATCGGCCGGCTCGACGCGCATCATCTGGTTGAGCGCGCATCGAAAACGGCGGTGCAGTCGGGGCAAACGCTGTTCGACGTGCTGGCGGCCGATGCCGCAGTCACCCAACATCTTTCGGTCGAGCAATTGCGGCATCTGCTCGACCCGGCTCAATACGTCGGCCAGGCGCACGCCTATGTAGACGCCGTGCTGGCCCTTCATGACGAGCGCGCTGGCCGCGCCACCTCAGAGGAGTAACGGAATGCCCTACGCCGCAGTCAACGGCATCGAGCTTCACTATCGGATCGACGGCGATCGCCACGGACACGCACCGTGGATCGTGCTGTCGAATTCGCTCGGCAGCGACATGTCGATGTGGACGCCCCAGGTCGCCGCGTTGTCGAAGCAGTTTCGCGTCTTGCGATACGACACGCGCGGACACGGTCACTCGGAGGCGCCGAAAGGGCCCTACACGATCGAACAGTTGAGCGGCGACGTGCTGGGCCTGATGGATACGCTGAAGATCGCCACGGCGAATTTTTGCGGGTTGTCGATGGGTGGGCTGACCGGCGTTGCGCTCGCCGCGCGTCATGCGAACCGCTTCGAGCGCGTCGTGCTCTGCAACACGGCGGCGCGCATCGGTTCGCCGGAAGTGTGGGTGCCGCGTGCAGAACGGGCGCGTAAGGAAGGCATGCTGACGCTTTCGGAAGCAGTCTTGCCGCGCTGGTTCACCGGCGAGTTCATTGCCCGCCAGCCGTTGATGTTCTCGGTGATCCGCGACGTCTTCGTCCACACCGACAAGGAAGGCTACGCCAGCAACTGCGAAGCGATCGACGCCACCGACCTGCGTCCCGAAGCCCCCGGCATCAAGCTGCCGGCGCTGGTGATCAGCGGTACGCACGATCTGGCGGCAACGCCGGCACAGGGGAAGGAACTCGCCGCAGCGATTCCGGGTGCCCGCTATGTCGAACTGGACGCCTCGCATATTTCCAACATCGAGCAGGCGGAAACGTTTACGAAGACTATTCTCGACTTCCTCACGGAGCAGCAATGAACGACGACGAACGCTATGAAGCAGGAATGACCGTGCGCCGTGCGGTGCTGGGCGACGCGCACGTTGACCGCTCGTTGGCCAACCGCACCGAGATCACCGAGGAATTCCAGAACTTCATCACCCGCTATGCGTGGGGGGAGATCTGGACGCGCGAGGGTTTGCCCCGTCACACGCGTAGCCTGCTGACCATCGGCCTGATGGTGGCGCTCAACCGCAGCGAAGAACTTGCCTTGCATCTGCGCGCGGCGAAGAACAATGGCGTGACGCGCGACGAGATCAAGGAAGTGCTGCTGCAGACTGCCATCTATTGCGGCGTGCCGGCTGCGAATTCGGCTTTCCATCTGGCCGACAAGCTGTTCCGCGAAGAGGACGCGGCGGGCAAAGCCCAAGCGTAGCAAGCGCGGCGCTTAGGCCGACGTACTCTCGCTCACGGTGCCGGGCTCCTCAACCGGCACCCGCGCCAGCACCGAGCGCAACACCGTCTCCTTGATGACCTCGCGCCAGTGCGCGAGGGCGGCCTTGTCCATCAGCGATTCGCCGAGAAACGCGCTAAGCGTGTACTGATTGGCGTTATAAAAATAGCCGAGCGAGGCGATCATGATGTACACGTCGCGCGCCGCGATGTTGTCGCGAAACACGCCCTTCGCCTTGCCCGCATCCAGCACCTTCTGCACTACGGAAATCGCGTAGCCGGAAATATCGCGCAGCTTCGACGATTTCTTCGCGTGCTTGCCCTGGTGCAGATTCTCGCTGGACAGCAGCGTGACGAACTCGGGGTGATCGAGGTAGTACTGCCAGACAAATTCGACGACTTGCTGCAAGCCGCGCACGGGGTCGTCGAAGTCCAGATCGAGCCGGCTTTCGGCTTCGTTGAACTGCGAGTAGATGGTCTCCAGCACCTCGACGAACAATTGCTCCTTGCTGCCGAAGTAGTAGTAAATCATCCGGTCGTGCGAGCGGGCCGCTTTCGAAATGCTCTCGACCCGGCCGCTCGCATAGCCTTGCTTGGCGAACACCTTGATAGCCGCTTTGAGAATCTTTGCGCGCGTATCCTGGGCCTGCTTCGCGCGGATGCCGGTGGCGCCCGTCTTGCGGGCGGCAGTTGGACTCATGGGCGGCCTCGTCTCTCTCTGTTAGCTTCTGGTGCATCTGCTCACAACACAGCGGGCCCGCGTTTTTTCGCTGCCGGCCCGCTGTCATGATACAACCGGGAGGTTACCCGGCAAGCAGATCTTTAATCGAACACCGGCGATTCGACCCCCAGCACCTTGTGAAGTTTGGTACTGGTTGTTGTGTACTGCATATGAATTTTCTTGTCCGGGAAAACATAGGGTGCTGCCCCGAACGCCGCTAGCGCCGCTTCATGAAAGCCGGACAGGATCAGCTTCTTCTTGCCTGGATAGGTATTGATGTCGCCCACCGCGAAGATACCCGGCACGTTGGTTTCGAACTTCTCTGTGTCGACGCCAACCTGCTTGCGCTCGATCTCGAGGCCCCATTGTGCAATCGGCCCAAGTTGCGGCGACAGGCCGAAGAACACCAGCAGGTGATCGAGTTCGAGCGTGCGCGTCACGCCGTCGCCGCCTGTCACCTTGATGCGATGCAGCGCCTCGTGATTGTCTTCGAAGCCGCTCACCTGGCCGACGAGGCACTGCATGCGCAGGTCGTCGCAGAGCGCGCGCATTTTCGCCACCGAGGCGGGCGCGGCGCGGAACTCGTCGCGCCGGTGCACGAGGATCACGCTTTGCGCGATGTCTACGAGATTGAGCGCCCAGTCCAGCGCGGAATCGCCGCCGCCGCAGATCACGATGTCCTTGTCGCGGAACAGCTCGGGGTCGCGCACCCGATAGAACAATTGCCGGCCGTGGTACTTGTCGATGCCGGCGACTTTCAGCGAACGCGGCTGGAACGAACCGACACCCGCAGCGATAAAGATAGTTTTCGTAATGAACTCGGTGCCTTTACTGGTGCGCACGAAAAAGCGCCGGTCTTCCAGACGCTCGACGATCTGCACTTCCTGCCCGAGGTGAAAGGTGGCGCCGAACGGCTCGATCTGCTTGAGCAGGTTGTCCGCGAGCTCCTGCCCGGTGCAGATCGGCACCGCAGGAATGTCGTAGATCGGCTTGTCCGGATACAGCTCGACGCATTGGCCGCCGACTACCGGCAGCGAATCGATGACATGCGCCTTGATTTCCAGCAGGCCCAGTTCGAACACCTGAAAGAGGCCGACCGGCCCTGCACCGACGATCAATGCGTCGGTTTCGATGGGCGATGGCGGTTCGGCGTGGGTGTCCGGCGTGTTGTGCGAGGCGGGGTGGTCAACAACTTCGTTCATGGGTCTCTCCTGCAATCGGTTGAGTGAGGAACAACGGGGGAACGATGAGCCGTGCGCACCGCCTGGGGCGGCTGCGGCAGGGCGAAAGCGATGCGCCTCGCAGTGGAGGCAGGGGCATGAGCAGTGCCAATGGCGGCGGTGCGGCGAGCGGCATGGCGTCCCTCAGCTCAGATAAGCTCGGCTCAGCGCTCGAGCAGCGACAGCTTATCCGTGACGTCCTTCCATGCGTCGGCGTCAGGCAAGGGCGCTTCACGTTTGTTGAGTACCGGAAACACGCCCGTCAACTCGGCATTCAGCGCGGTGAACGCCTGCTGGTCTGCAGGCAGGTCTTCTTCGGCGTAAATTGCATTGACGGGGCACTCGGCCACGCAAACCGCGCAGTCGATGCACTCGTCCGGGTCGATCACCAGCATGTTCGGGCCGGCGTGGAAGCAGTCCACCGGGCAGACGTCCACGCAGTCGGTATAGCGGCAGCGGATGCAGGCTTCTGTCACGACATGGGTCACGGCGAAACTCCTTCTGCATAGGGCCGCGGCGCGGGCAATGGCGCGCCGCAACATAACGAACAATCGGGAAAAGGCGTTGCGCAGTCTATTTTGATCGAGTAGATTTCAATCAAGTTTGGTGTAGTGGATACTACACGAACGGTGAGTGACCGCAACATTTTTCAAAATGAGAGTTGTTGGGTGTCACACGAATGTGCCTTGAAACAAGGGCTATTTCGTCAGCCGGGTAGGGCCGATTGTAATGTCGTCGTATGGGAACCCCACCATGACTGAACATACGAAGGTCGATTTCGGTGCAGACGGCGTCGATGGCGAAACCGCCTCGACGCCCGGTCCGACCGTGCTCGAAAAAGCGGCGCCCCGCAGCGAGCGGATGGCGAGCAACAAGATCGAATGCAATGCGTGTCCCGTGTTGTGCCAGATCTCCGAGGGCCGCACCGGCGCGTGCGACCGCTACGCGAACTCGGACGGGCGGCTGATCCGGGTTGATCCGGTGGTGTTCGTGTCGCGCACGCTCGCGGTGGGCGATGGCGCCGGGGAGGCGGCTGCGGTCGAATTTGGTGCATCGCCCGCGACGGGCGGCGACGCGGCGGTGGCCGCCCCCGCGGCGGCTGCGCAACAGGATCAGGCGCTGTTCGTCACTGGCGTGGGCGCGTCGTCCACCTATCCCGACTACAAGCCCGCGCCGTTCATCGTCTCTTCAAAGCTCGAAGGTGTCGACATGGTGACGGTCGTCACCGAGGGCATCTTCAGCTATTGCAGCTTCAAGGTGAAAATCGACACGGACCGCTTTCTCGGGCCCGAGCAGTCGAACGTGCGTTGCCAGGGCGAGATCGTCGGCCACGTGACGACGGCCGAATACGGCTCGCAGATGCTGAGCCTCGGCGGCGTACATCATCTGACCGGCGGCAGCAAGAAAGAAGGCCGCGTGACCTGCGACACGATGCTCGCGCTCGGCAACAAGCAGGCGGTGGAGCTGACCATCGACGGCGGGGCGAGCCTCGTGATCCGCGCGGGCGCGGCGCCGATCGTGGACGGTGTCGAGGAACAGCGCATGCGGGTGGGTTGCGGCTCGGCCACCATCGGCATTTTCGCCAAACAATGGTTCGGGCATGTCGACGAAGTGGTAGTGGTCGACGATCACATCACCGGCGTGCTCACTGAGCATCAGGCGGGACGCTGCCTCGGCATGACGCGCTCAGGTCTGAAGATTCGCGGCCGCAAGTCGACGCCGGGCCGCTATTTTCAGGTCGCCAATCCCGGCACCGGTTGGGGCGGTACGGATATTCAGGACCCCCTGGCCATTATCGAAGGCTTCGATCCTGCCGTGGCGCGACCGGGCATGCGCTTGCTGATGGTGTCGACCACCGGCGAGCATGCGCAATGGTACGAACTGGACGCGGATCTGGTGCCGCGCATCGCGGAGATGCCTACAGATGTTTTGCGCACCGTGGAGCGGATCGGCGAAAACTGCGAGCCGTCGCTCGCGACGGTGCTGTTCCTGGGGGGCGCGGGCGGCAGCCTGCGCGCCGGCGCCACGGAGAATCCGGTCCTGCTGACGCGCGCCATCAAGCAGCGTCTGGTGAACGTGACTTGCGGCGGTGCGCCGGCCTACGTCTGGCCCGGTGGCGGCATCACGGTGATGGTCGATGTGACGCGCATGCCGGACCGCTCGTTCGGCACGGTGCCGACACCGGCGATCGTCGCGCCGATCGAATTCACCATGAGCTATGACGTCTACCGCGACCTGGGCGGCCACCTCGATGCGGTGCGTTCGCTCGAAAGCGTGCTGGCGAATGGACCGGATCACGTCGAAGGGGCACCGCTCGCACGCCGCACCCTGGCGCGTCACCCGGATAACCCATGGCCGCTCGGCATGCCGCCGATGCTGGGATGACGGCTATGAACGCGACCCGCGCCCAACTCGACGCCACCCGTTGGCACTTGCAGCACGGCCCGATCGATCTGATCATCGGCGCCGATGGCGAGGCAGCGGCCGTGCGCGACGCGCATGAGGCGTGCTGGCAGCGCTTCACCGGTGTGCTGAGCGAGTTGGTTGCGGAACTGCCAGGCCTGCGGCGAGCCGTGCAGCACGACGCGGTGCGCCGGCCCTGCGAGAGCCCTGTGGCGAACCGCATGTGGGACGCGTGCTATCCGCATCGGGCCCGCTACATCACGCCCATGGCTGCCGTTGCCGGCAGCGTTGCGGATGAGCTGATCGGAGCGTTCGCGCGGCCGGGTGTGGCGCGCGCCTTCATCAACAACGGGGGCGACATTGCGCTTTATCTGAGCGCGGGTCAGCAGTACCGTATTGGTGTATTCACCGACCTGGCCCAGTTCGACGGCGCGCGCCTCGCCGGCGGCGTCCCGCTCGATGCGAACCTGACGCTCGATGCGGCCTCGCCGGTGCGTGGCGTCGCCACGAGTGGCTGGCGCGGCCGCAGTTTCAGTCTTGGCATTGCAGATAGCGTGACAGTGCTGGCGCGCAGCGCCGCCGCCGCCGATGCCGCCGCCACGATGATCGCCAACGCCGTCGATCTGAAGCACGCGGATATCGTCCGCCAGCCGGCCTCTGCGCTCAAGGACGACAGCGATCTAGGCGACCTGCTGGTGACCGTGGATGTGCCGCCGTTGCCGCAACCGCTGATCGATTTTGCGCTCTCGCGTGGGGTCCAGGAAGCGGCCCGTCTGCACGAACAAGGTTTGATTGAAGGTGCTGCGCTGTTTCTGCAGCGCAGCGTGCGAGTGGTCGGCATGGCCGGTCCGCACGCCGCGGCGCCGGCTGCCGGTGGCGGCCTGCGCCTGACCCGTGACGCCCATTACCCAACGGAGGCTCCGTGTTCGAAATACGCCGCGTGCTGACGCACGTCGAAGACATTTTTCACGAGTTCGGTCCGGCGCCCGCGCATCCCTTGCGCAAGGGCGCGATTGCCGCCGTGATGCGCAATCCGTTTGCGGGCCGCTATGAGGCCGACATCCAGCACGCCATGGAAGCGCTCAAGCCGATCGGCATCGATATGGCGCAACGGCTGCTGGCGGCGATGGCGGTCCCGCACGCGGCGATCGAAAGTTACGGCAAGGGCGCGATTGTCGGCTCGGCCGGCGAGCTCGAGCATGGCGCGTTGTGGCATGTGCCCGGCGGTTATGCGATGCGCGAATTGCTGGAAAAGAACGGCGTGCCGACCAATGCGATCGTGCCGTCCACCAAGAAGGTGGGGGCGCCATCCACGGCACTCGACGTGCCGATGACCCACGTCAACGCGAGCTATGTGCGCAGCCACTTCGATGCGATCGAAGTGCGCGTGCCAGGCGCGCCGGCCGCGGACGAGGTGGTCTATATCCTCGTGATGAGTACCGGACAGCGCGTGCATGCGCGCGTCGGCGGTCTCGCGAAAGAGGCCATCGCCGGCAAGGACGGCCTGCGCTAACCCGCAGCGGCGTCGAACGAAAACAGACCGAACGCAAACACAGCGAACCCATATACGGAGAGCGAAATGGCAATCAAGCTTCGCAAGCTGATCGTGCAGGTGGATGAAACACGCATTGAAATGGGTCAGACGATCGATCCGCCGGTACGCCGCGCGGTCGCCATCGCCGTCATCGAAAACCCCTATGCGGGCCGCTTCGAACCGAAACTGGATGCGCTGATCGACGCGGGTGAAGAACTCGGCGCGCTGCTCGGCAAGAAATGCGTCGAGGCGCTGGGCATCGCGCCGGGCGAGGCGCAAAGTTACGGCAAGGCGGCGATTGTCGGCGAAGCGGGCGAACTCGAACACGCGGCCGCGATCCTGCATCCGAAGCTCGGCGCGCCGTTGCGCGTCGCAGTGGAGAAGGGCGCGGCGCTAGTGCCGTCGGCGAAGAAGATGGGCACGCTCGGCACGGCGATCGACGTGCCGCTCGGCCATAAAGACGCCGCGTTCGTACGCAGTCATTTCGACGCCATCGAAGCCCGCGTCTCCGATGCGCCGCGTGCCAACGAGATTGTGGTGGCGGTGGCAGTGACGGCATCGGGCCGGCCGCTGCCGCGCATCGGCGGATTGCAGGTCAGCGAAATCAAAGGCGAAGATGGTTTGCGCTGAATAATTTCGCTGGTAGTGTCCTGCGCATTGGATGGATTGCACGCCGCTGAGGGTTACGATGTTTTCGAATCTGCTGGTACAACTGGTCAATGGACTCGCCGACGCGTCGACGCTGTTTCTCGTCGCCGCGGGGCTGTCCTTGATCTTCGGCGTCACGCGCATCGTCAACTTCGCGCACGGTTCGTTCTATATGTTCGGCATTTATGTGGCCTACAGCATTGCGAGCCGCTTCGGCCAGACGACGGGCGGCTTCTGGCTCTCGGTGCTGGCCGCGGCGCTGGTTGTCGCGGTGCTCGGCGCGCTGGTCGAAATGATCGTATTGCGGCGCATCTATCAGGCCCCCGAACTATTTCATCTGCTTGCGACCTTCGCGTTGGTCCTGATCTTCCGTGACGCCGCGCTCTGGTTGTGGGGCCCTGAGGAACTGTTCGGGCCGCGTGCGCCGCACCTGGCCGGCGCGGTCAATCTGCTCGGCCATGCGTTACCCACTTACGATATCGCGCTGATCGTGATCGGTCCGCTGGTGTTGCTGCTGCTTTGGTATGGCCTCACGCGCACGCGCTGGGGCACGCTGGTGCGGGCGGCGACGCAGGATCGCGAGATGCTCGGCGCGCTGGGTATCAACCAGGCGTGGTTATTCACGGGTGTGTTTTTTGTGGGCGCGTTTCTGGCGGGTCTGGGTGGCGCCTTGCAAGGGCCGCGCATGTCGGCGAATCTGTCGCTCGATCTGGAGACCATCGGCAATGCGTTCGTGGTGGTGGTGGTGGGCGGCATGGGGTCCATCCCCGGTGCGTTCGTCGCCGCGTTGTTGATCGCCGAGATCAAGGCGCTGTGTATCGGCATTGGACATGTATCGATTGGCGGGATCGATTTTTCGCTGAGCCGCTTCACGCTGGTTGCGGAGTTTGTCGTGATGGCGATTGTTCTGGTGGTGCGGCCCTGGGGTTTGCTCGGTCGCGCGAGCGCGGCAGTGCGTGGCATGGCTGCACCGGACGCGCCGCTGCGGCCTGCAGGCAAGCGTCTGAAGTGGCTGGCGGCGGCCGCGCTGGTGGTACTGGTGCTGGCGCCGCTCGCGGCGAGCGCGTTTCCGTATATGCCCATCCTGCTGGTTGAAATCCTGATTGCGGTGTTGTTTGCGACCAGCCTGCACTTCATCATGGGACCGGGTGGCATGCATTCGTTCGGCCACGCCGCGTATTTCGGCCTCGGCGCGTATGGCGCCGCGCTCTTTCTCAAAGTCCTGAATTTGCCGATGGAAGCGGCGCTGTTGCTCGGGCCGTTGCTCGCGCTTGGCGGGGCGCTCGTGTTCGGCTGGTTCTGCGTGCGCCTGTCGGGCGTCTATCTGGCGATGCTGACGCTGGCGTTTGCGCAGATCGTCTGGTCCGTGGTCTTCCAGTGGGATGACGTGACCGGCGGCAGTAACGGTGTACTCGGATTGTGGCCGTCGAACTGGTTGTCCTCGCCGGTCGCTTATTACTACCTGACGCTTGCCTGCGTCGTGGTGTGTGTGTGGTTGCTGAGACGGATGTTGTTTTCGCCGCTCGGTTATGCCATGCGAGCCTCGCGCGATTCGGGCCTGCGTGCCGAGGCAATCGGCATCGACGTCAAGCGCGTGCAATGGGCGTCGTTTGTGATCGCGTCGGTGTTCTGCGGTCTCGCCGGTTCCCTGTACGCATTTTCGAAGGGCACGATATCTCCCGAGGTCATCAGCGTGAGCCGTTCCGTCGACGGACTCGTGATGGTGCTGCTCGGCGGCTTGCAGACCCTGACCGGGCCGATCGTCGGCGCCGCGGTCTTCACGTGGCTGCAGGACACCGTCGCGCGTCAGACCGACTACTGGCAAGCGCTGCTCGGCTTCGCCATCCTGTTGCTGGTGATCGCGTTCCCGCAGGGCATCGTGGGCTTTATCCGCGACCGCTTCGGCGACGACGACCTCGGCGCGAAGAACGGTCATGCCGGCGGCGCGTCCGACGCGGAGCGCGGCGATGTGCCGTCCCCGTCACCCTCGCAAGCGGCCGCCATGAAGGAGGGTCTATGAGTCTCCTGCGCGTGTCGGGGCTGTCGAAATCGTTCGGTGGTCTGAAAGCCGTCGACGACGTGTCGTTCGATCTCGAAGCCGGTCAACTGCTCGCATTGCTGGGTCCGAACGGCGCGGGAAAATCGACCTGCTTCAACATGGTTAATGGGCAACTGCGGCCGTCGTCCGGTTCGATCCGGCTCGACGATCACGAACTCGTCGGCATGCGGCCGCGCGATATCTGGCGCCTCGGCGTGGGCCGTACGTTTCAGATCGCCGCGACCTTCAATTCGATGACGGTGCTGGAAAACGTGCAGATGGCGCTGGTGTCGCGCGAACGCAAACTGTTCGGCCTGTGGAAGCCGGCGGGCTCGTGGTACGCGGATGAAGCGTTCAGCCTGCTAGAACAGGTCGGCATGGGCGCCGACGCGCATCGTGCCTGTGGCGTGCTGGCCTACGGCGACGTCAAGCGCGTGGAACTCGCGATTGCCATGGCAAACCGTCCAAAGCTGCTGCTGATGGATGAGCCGACCGCGGGCATGGCGCCCAGGGAACGTAACGATCTGATGGCGCTGACCAAGCGCCTCGTCACCGAGCACAAGATCGGCGTGCTGTTTACCGAGCACAGCATGGACGTGGTGTTCGCCTACGCTGACCGCATGATCGTGCTGGCGCGCGGCAAGCTGATTGCCGAAGGCAGCGCCGAGACGATCCGCAACGACGCCCGCGTGCAGGAAGTGTATTTCGGCACCGGCAAGACGTTTCAGGCGCACGCTGCGCTGGACCATCAGGACGGCCACGCCGGCCATCAAGGGGCGTTGCAATGAGCGATCCGATGCTGAAAGTCTCCGGTCTCAATGCGTTCTATGGCCGCGCGCACATCCTGTTCGACGTCGGTCTCGAAGTGGGCCGCGGCGAAGTGGTGGCGCTGATGGGCCGCAACGGTGCGGGCAAATCCACCACGATGAAGGCGGTGATGGGTCTGCTGCCGCGCCGCCAGGGCGAAGTGCGGTTTCGCGGCGCGGACATCGCGGCGCTGCCGCCGTACCGGATCGCGCGCATGGGGATGGGCTTCGTGCCGGAAGACCGCCGCGTGTTCTCCGATCTCACGGTGATGGAGAATCTCGACGCGGGCCGTCAGCCGCCGCGCGAAGGCGCGCCGCAATGGACCCCGGAGAAGCTGTTCCGGCTCTTCCCCAACCTCGGCGAAATGCCGAGGCGTCCCGGCGGCCAGATGAGCGGCGGCGAACAGCAGATGCTGACCGTCTCGCGCACGCTGATGGGCAACCCGTATCTGGTGCTGCTCGACGAACCCTCGGAGGGCGTGGCGCCGGTGATCGTCGAGCAGATGGCGAACATGATTCTCGAACTCAAGCGCGAAGGGCTGTCGATTCTGTTGTCCGAACAGAACCTGCACTTCGCCGAGCTGGTCAGCGACCGCGCGTATGTCCTCGAGAAAGGGCAGATCCGCTTTAGCGGCACGATCGGCGAACTCGCGAAGAACGAAACAGTCAGGCGCGCTTATCTGAGCGTCTGATTCCTGCGACGCGGTCCTGCGCCCAGCACCATGCGGGCGAACGGTTGCGTCGGGTAGTCGTTGCGAAAGGAGAAGCAGATGGCAGCAGAGACGTTGACAGGGTTGTCGGGCAAGGTCGTGATCACGAATATCGGCCTGCTGTTATCGGGCGATATCGATCAGCCGATTCTCGACGCCGACACGCTGGTGATCGACGACGGCGTGATCGTCGCCGTGGGCAAGGAGAAAGACTGCGACCTAGAAGGCGCGCGCACCACGGTCGATTGCAAAGGCACCACGGTCGCGCCTGGCCTGATCGATTCGCACGTGCATCCTGTCTTCGGCGACTGGACGCCGCGCCAGAACCAGATGGGCTGGATCGAATCGAATCTGAATGGCGGCGTGACGACGATGATCTCGGCCGGCGAAGTGCATTTGCCAGGACGTCCTAAGGACATCGTCGGCGTGAAGGCGCTGGCGATCACGGCGCAGCGCTCGTTCGAAGGTATGCGCGGAGCGGGTGTCGGCGGTGGCGTGAAAGTGCTGGCCGGTGCGCCTGTGATCGAAAAGGGCATGGTCGAAGAAGACTTCAAGGAATTGTCGGAAGCAGGCGTGAAGCTGCTGGGCGAAGTGGGTCTCGGCAGCGTGAAGGCGGGTGAAGAAGCAGGGCAGATGGTTGCCTGGGCGCGCAAGTACGGCATTCAAAGCACGATTCACACGGGCGGCCCGTCGATCCCCGGCTCGGGACTGATCGACAAGGACGTGGTGTTGGCGGCGGATGCGGACGTGATCGGCCACATCAACGGCGGCCATACGTCGCTTTCTTACCGCCATGTCTGCGATCTGTGCGAGCAATCCACGCGGGCGCTGGAAATCGTCCACAACGGTAATGAGCGCATCGCGTTGCTGACCGCGCGCCACGCCATCGAACTTAAATGTCCGCACCGGATCATTCTCGGCACGGACAGTCCGGCGGGGTCGGGCGTGCAACCGCTCGGCATTCTGCGCATGATCGCGTTGATCTCGAGTCTCGCCGACGTGCCCGCGGAAATCGCCTTCTGCTTTGCGACCGGCAACACCGCGCGACAACGCAATCTACGCCAGGGGCTGATCGAAGTGGGCCGTCCCGCGGACCTGGTGTTCATGGACCGCGCGCAGCACACGGCGGGCAGCACGTTGCTCGAAAGCGTGCAGCTTGGCGATATACCGGGTGTGGGCATGGTGATGATCGACGGCCTGATCCGTTGCCGGCGCAGTCGCAATACGCCGCCTGCTACCGAAGTGCCGGTGGTCGTCTGAACGCGCGCCGCCACCCGTCGACGCTGCGGCCATGAACCGTCCCGCCAATCTCACTCTCAACGTCAACGGCGCGACGCATGTCGTCAGCGCCGGCGTCGACACGCCGCTGCTGTATCTGCTGCGTAACGACCTGGCGCTGAACGGTCCGAAGTTCGGCTGCGGCCTGGGCGAGTGCGGCGCATGCACGGTGCTGCTCGACGGCATCCCGACGCGCTCCTGTGTGACGACTGCGAGAGTCGCGCTAGGGCACGAAGTCACCACACTCGAAGGATTGGGTACGCGGACTGCGCTGCATCCGGTGCAGCAGGCGTTCATCCTGGAACAGGCCGCGCAGTGCGGCTATTGCCTGAACGGCATGATCATGACCGCCAAAGCGCTGCTCGACCGCGACCCTCATCCCAGCGACGACACCATCCGCCGCGAACTGTCGCGCAACCTGTGTCGTTGCGGCACGCATGTCGAAATCCTGCGCGCCGTGCATCGCGCTGCCGAATTGCTGGCGGCGCGACGTGGCGAGCCTGAAGGAGAGCGCGTATGACCGGGCCGGACGTCAGCGTCGACCGTCAACCGCTCTCGCGCCAGCAACTCGAGGACGCGCAGAACGTGCTGATCGTCGTGCGGCCGCCGCAGGCGCCGGTCAAGCCGGCGATCGGGCAGCCGGGCTCGCGCTCGTCCTTCGTGCCGACCATGGCGGACGTGTTCCTGGTGGTGCGCGGCGACGGCAGCGTGCTGGCGTTCAATGGACACGTCGACCTGGGCACCGGCATCGGCACTGCGCTTGCGCAGATCGTCGCGGAAGAGCTGGATGTGCCGCTCACGCGCGTGTCGGTGGTGCTCGGGCATACCACCGAGGTGCCGAACCAGGGCCCGACGATTGCGAGCGCAACCATCCAGATTTCCGCCGTGCCGTTGCGTCTTGCCGCGGCGCAGGCGCGGCAATTTCTGGTGAAGGAGGCGGCCACCCGTTTTGGCGTCGGCGCCGATACGCTCGACGTGCACGACGGTATCGTGCATCGTCGCGGCGAGGATGGGGCACAAGCGGCGGCACAAGCGATGGCGCAAGGCATTGGCTACGGCGAGCTGATCGCCGGGCGGCGCATCGAACTGACGCTCTCGACGGATACGCCGGTCAAGCCGCCTGAGGCGTATCGGATTGTCGGCAAGAGCACGGCGCGCGTCGATATTCCCGCCAAAGCCACCGGCGAGCTGACCTTCGTGCACGACGTTCGCGTGCCAGGGATGCTGCATGGCCGCGTGGTGCGTCCGCCTTATGCAGGCGTGGCGCAGGGCGATTTCATCGGCAACAGCCTGTTGCACGTCGACGAAGACTCGCTGCGCGACCTGCCTGGTATCGTCAAGGTGGTCGTGATCCGCGATTTTGTGGGCATCGTGGCGGAGCGCGAAGAGATCGCGCAACAGGCCGCCAAACGCCTCGACGTGCAGTGGAAACCGGTGGAGGGCCTACCACCGCTCGAGACCAGCAGCGAGGTGGAGGCCGCTTTGCGTGCCAACCCCTCGAAGCGTCGCGATCTGGTGATCGAAGGCGACGTCGACGCCGCGCTCGCGCAGGCGGGCAATGCCCTTGACCGCACTTACGTGTGGCCGTTCCAGATGCATGCGTCGATCGGGCCGTCGTGTGCGGTGGCTGACTATCGCGACGGCGCGCTCAAGGTCTGGTCCGGCACCCAGAATCCGCATTCGCTGCGCGCGGATCTGGCGCTGCTGATGGCGCTGGACGAAGCGCGCATCGAAGTGGTGCGGATGGAGGCGGCGGGCTGCTACGGCCGCAACTGCGCCGACGACGTGGTCGCGGATGCGGCGCTGCTCTCGCGCGCAGTGGGCAAACCGGTGCGCGTGCAACTATCGCGCGAAGACGAACACGCCTGGGAACCGAAAGGCGCGGCGCAACTGATGGACGTACGCGGTGCAGTGGACGCGGACGGCCAGCTCACGGGCTACGATTTCGCCACCCGTTACCCGTCGAACGACGCGCCGACGCTCGCCTTGCTGCTGACCGGCACGATCGCGCCGCAGCCGCAGGTGTTCGAAATGGGCGACCGCACGGCGGTGCCGCCCTACGACTACCGGACCATGCGGATCGTCTGCGACGACACGCCGCCGATTGTCCGGGCCTCGTGGTTGCGCGGTGTTTCAGCTTTGCCGAATACGTTCGCGCACGAATCGTTCATCGACGAACTGGCTGAGCAGGCGGGCGTCGATCCTGTCGCGTTCCGCCTGCAGCACCTGACCGATCCGCGCGCAATCGATCTGGTCAAGGCGGTGGCCGACAAGGCCGGCTGGCAGCCGCGTAACGTCGCGCTAAAAGAGCAGGACGAGCCGGACCAGCAGGAAGGCGACATCGCACGCGGCAGAGGTTTTGCGTATGCGCGTTACGTGCACAGCAAATTCCCCGGCTTCGGCGCGGCATGGGCCGCCTGGGTGGCTGACATCGAAGTCAACCGCAAGAGCGGTGAGCTGGCCGTCACGCGCGTGGTGGTGGGCCAGGATACCGGCACGATGGTCAATCCGGACGGCGTGCGTCATCAGATCCACGGCAACGTGATCCAGGCGACGAGCCGCGCGTTGAAAGAGCGCGTGACGTTCGGCGACAACGCGGTCACGAGCCAGGAGTGGGGCGCCTATCCGATCCTGACGTTCCGCGAGGTGCCGGTCATCGAAGTGGTGATGATGCCGCGCCACGGGGAGCCGCCCATGGGCACCGGCGAATCGGCCTCGCTGCCGGGCGCGGCGGCGATTGCCAACGCGCTCTACGATGCGACCGGGGTGCGCTTTCGCCGCCCGCCGTTCACGCCGGAGGTGATCCGTGCGGCGCTCGCGGATGGTCCCGCGCAAGAGGCGGCGGCCGCGGCTGCCGCGCGCAGGAAAAAGCGCTGGCGTTTCGGTTTCCTTAGCGCTTTGGTCGCCGGCACGGCGGGCTGGCTCAGCATGGCTTCGTTCGCTCCGCAGCCGATTGCACCGATCACGCCGCCGCTCGCCTCGGCGTTTGCCCCCGAGCTGATCGCGCGCGGCAAGCTGCTGGCCTCGCTCGGCGACTGCGCCGTCTGCCACACCGCGCACAACGGCGTGCCGAACGCGGGCGGCCTCGCGCTCGATACGCCGTTCGGCACCATCTACACGACCAACATCACGCCGGATGAGCAGACCGGCATCGGCAACTGGTCGTTCGAAGCGTTCGTGCGCGCCATGCGCCAGGGCATTCATCGCGACGGACGGCACCTGTACCCCGCGTTTCCGTACACGTCCTTCAAGAACGTCTCCGACGACGACCTGCAGGCGCTATACGCCTACCTGATGTCGCAAACGCCGGTACGCTCGCGGCCGCCGGAAACCAGGCTGGCGTTTCCGTTCGGCGTGCGGCCCATGATGGCCGCATGGAACAGCCTGTTTCTGAAGCGCAATACCTTCACGCAGGATGCGACGCAAACGGCGCAATGGAATCGCGGCGCGTATCTGGTCAACGGCCTGGGTCATTGCAGTGCCTGTCACACGCCGCGCAATGCGATGGGTGCCGAGAAAACCGGCGCGGCATTCCTCGGCGGCGGCATGGCCGAAGGCTGGGAAGCGCCCGCCTTGACGACGCTGTCCAACGCGCCGGTACCGTGGACCGAAAACGAATTGTTCAGCTACCTGCGCTTCGGTCATGCACCGCTGCATGGCGTGGCGGCCGGACCGATGGGGCCGGTCGTCAGCGAACTCGCGCATCTGCCCGACAGCGACATCCGCGCGATGGCGAACTATCTCGCCTCGCTCAATCCGGCCGGTCCGAATGCGAATCCGCAAGCGCTCGCACGCGAATATGAAGAGGCCAGCATGGCGACGCCGGTTGCCTCCGGTCTCGGCGCACGGCTCTTCGACGGCGCTTGCGCCGCGTGCCACCACACCGGCAGCGGGCCGCAACTGTTCGGCGCGCATCCGTCGCTGGCGCTCAACACGAACTTGCATAGCGCAATGCCCGACAACCTGATACGCGTCATTCTGGACGGCATCGGCTCGCCTGCGCGGCCCGAACTCGGTACGATGCCGGCGTACCGAGACAGTTTCAACGACGCCCAGGTGGCCGAACTGGTGTCGTACCTGCGTCAGCAGTTTGCGGGCGGCAAGCCCGCGTGGCAGGACGTCGAGGCGACGGTGGCGCGCATACGCGCGGCGCCGCGCGCTGACTGAGCGCTTCGATTTGCCTGGTAGCACATTCGCATTCCCGCAATCCCACTGATAACGGAGAAAGGCATGACCACACGCGCAGGATGGATCTCTTGTCTGACCGTCTCGTTGACGCTCTCGTTGACCGCTCTCGGGGCGGCGGCGCAAGAGACGATCAAGATTGGCGAAATCAACAGCTATAAGGCTCAACCGGCCTTTCTCGGCCCTTACAAGAACGGCTGGAATCTCGCGCTCGACGAGGTGAACGCATCGGGCGGCGTGCTCGGCAAGAAGCTCGAAGTCGTCTCGCGCGACGACAACGCCAACCCGGGTGACACGGTGCGCGTCGCGCAGGAACTGGTCACGGGCGAGGGCGTGCAGTTGCTGTTCGGCGGCTTCCTGTCGAACACGGGTCTCGCGCTCGCCGATTACGCCAAGCAGCGGCACGTGTTCTTCCTCGCCGCCGAACCGCTGACCGACAAGATCGTCTGGGCCGACGGCAACAAATACACCTACCGTCTGCGTCCTTCGACTTACATGCAGGTGGCGATGCTGGTGCCGGAAGCCCTCAAGCTGCATAAAAAGCGCTGGGCGCTGGTGTATCCGAACTACGAGTACGGCCAGTCGGCAGTGGCGACGTTCAAGCGCCTGATGCAGGCTGCGCAGCCTGACATCGAATTCGTCTCGGATCAGGCCTCGCCGCTCGGCAATCTCGATGCGGGTGCAGTGACCCAGGCCATCGCCGATGCGAAACCCGATGCGATCTTCAACGTGCTGTTCGGCGCGGATCTCGGCAAATTCGTGCGTCAGGGCAATACGACGGGTCTGTTCAAGGACCGCAGCGTGGTGTCGTTGCTGACGGGCGAGCCGGATTATCTGGACCCGCTTGGCGCCGAAGCGCCGACCGGCTGGATTGTCACGGGCTACCCGTGGTATTCGATCGATACGGCCGCCAACAAGAAGTTTGTCGATGCGTATCAGGCGAAGTATCACGACTATCCGCGTCTCGGCTCGGTGGTCGGTTATTCCGCGTTGATGTCGATTGCGGACGGGCTGAAGAAAGCCGGTTCCACCGATCCCGACAAACTTGCCGCCGCGTTCAAGGGCTTGAACGTCGATACGCCGTTTGGGCCGGTCACGTATCGCGCGCAGGACAACCAGTCGACCATGGGCGCTTATGTGGGCGTGACGGGTGTGAAGGACGGCAAGGGTGTAATGACGTCGTTCCACTATATCGACGGCGCGAGCGTGCAACCTTCGGACGCCGAAGTGAAGAAGCTGCGTCCTGCTGACTGACTGCCTCCGTCGAACCAGGCGCCGCCAGGGTTGGTCAATGGCGGCCGTAAAACCCTGGCCAGGGCGAAATCGTCATGATTTAGCCCTGGCCGCTCGCTATTCTTCCGCGTCGTGCTCGGCGACGAAGCGCCGCAAATACGCCAGCACTGCCGCCTCCGCCGCGCGATGATCGGCGCAGCTTTTCGACCCGGCGTTCTCTTCGTCGCCGAACAACGTGGACGGCGCGTTGTGCACATCCACTTCCTGCCCCTCGCGAAACACGCGAATTTCGTGGACGTCCTCGGCATATTCGGCGATCCAGTGCACTCCCTCAATATGAGCACCTGCGCGTAAGGTGGGTATCTTCATGCGGCTTCTCCCGGATGGCCGGACGGCCGTCAAGCCGGACACCAGGCGCCGGCCCTTGCTGTAACCATACGCCGTCCGCGCGAATGGCGCACCGGATTCGTGGGCTTTTTCGTAAGGCACAGGGGTTGCTGCATGAATGCAGGCCAACAACCCATTGGGAGGACTGTCATGCCAGTACAGAAAACCATCCACCGTGCCCAGGCCGACAAGCGCGCCGGCAAAGCCGCGAGCACCCAGGCCGGGGAGTTCGTCAAGGAAGAGGTCGACCGCGTGCGCGCCGGCAAGCATGGCGTGCGATCGGCCAGGCAGGCGATTACCATCGGCTTGTCGAAGGCGCGCCGCGCCGGCGTCGATCTGAAGGCGCCGAAGAAGGGTACGACCAGCGAGGCGACCCGTAAAAAGGCCGCCAAAGATAGCGCGGCGGGTCAGCACAAAAGCGCTGCTAAAAGTACCAGCAGTACCAGCACCGAATCGAAGACGAAGCGCGCGCGTGCCGCCACCACGGCGCTCAAGCGCGAGAGCGGACAGGGTGCGTCGAGCGCGGCATTGTCGAGGCAGACGAAGACGGCCGCCGCTCGCCGGCCGGCCGCGAGCCGCTCAGCTGCGGCGAAGAAGGCGGCCAGTACCAAGGGCGCCGCCGGTCGATCGGCGGCGGCGAAAAAGGCCGCGCATACGCGGGCCGCGCGCTCGCATCATTGATGCATGCATCGTGACGCTTTGAGGCGGGTATCGAGGGCGGCGGTGTAATGCCGCCGCCCGTCATGCCGCACGCCGCTGATACGGACGTGCCGCGCGTAAAAAATACGGAAGCCTTACCGTGAACCTCGGTGATTCCACACGTAGGGCTCACTTCACGCATTTCGCATGCGGCTCGGCATAGAGCCTTCGCGTCTCCACGAAAAGCCTTGTACTTTATTTTTTTGGTCATCTATAACCTGACCGATAGGACAGGATTAAAGGTGAAGTCGCGGCGTTGTCTGTGGGATGCGCAATGCATGGGTCGCATCCTGCCCGCCAAAACGGCGAGCATCGCTGCATTGCGTCATCTCAACATGCAGAGCCGTGCGCGGCTGCCAAGGCTGGACGCGGCGCACTTTGCGCTGCACTATACGGTGCACGGACGGGCACGCCGCCGCGACATGCCCGCTGGACCAACAAAAGAGACAAAGAGGAGGAAGATAGGTATGCGAAGTAAAGTCAGTCGTGCTGCACGTCCCCCATCCCACCCAATTTTCCTTCAACCGCGCTGTCAACCGCGCCGTCGTTCCGAACGGCTCGTGCTGAACCCAAAGCGGGCCTGCTAGACGGCCCACGCATCCCTACGCCACCGTGCTGGAGAGACCGGCCTCGTACCGTCGGCCCGGCTGGCAACTCCCCCGATCATCCTCATTCCGATAGAGCGAGCACAACGTGGATATCGTACGTAGTCTGTGTGGCATTGCCTTGCTGTTGCTGATCGCCTTTGTGCTCTCGACCAATCGCAGCGGCATCCGTCTGCGCACGCTGATTCCCGCGCTGGCCGCCCAGGTGGCGATCGGCGCGCTGGTGCTGTTCGTGCCGCTCGGCAGCGCCGCCCTCGCCGCCGCTGCGCGCGGCGTCAATCATGTGCTGCAGATGGGCGACCGTGGCGTCTCGTTCATGTTCGGCGGTCTCGTCGACGACAAGATGTTCGCGCTGTTCGGCGGCGGTGGCTTTGTGTTCGCGCTGCGCGTGCTGCCCATGATCATCTTCGTCACCGCGCTGATCGCGGTGCTGTATCACATCGGCGTGATGAAGTGGATCATCGACGGTCTCGGCATCGTGTTCGAAAAGCTGCTCGGCGTGAGCCGCGTCGAAGCGTGCTCCGCGGTGGCCACCATCTTTCTCGGCCAGAGCGAGATGCCGGCCTTCGTCAAACCGTTCGTCAAGCAGATGACCGGAGCTGAGTTGTTCGCCGTCATGTCGAGCGGCATGGCTTCGGTAGCGGGGTCGGTGCTGGCCGGTTACGCGGGCTTAGGCGTCAACCTGGAGTATCTGCTGGCCGCCTCGTTCATGGCGATTCCCGGTGGCCTGCTGTTCGCCAAGGTGATTTTCCCGACTACCGAGCCAAGCCGCGTCGTGCTGGAAGGACTCACGTTCGACGAACGGCGCTCGGCCAATGTGATCGAAGCGGCCGCGTCGGGTGCGGCCATCGGCCTGCGCATCGCCATCAATGTCGGCGCGATGCTGATCGCCTTCATCGGCCTGATCGCATTGCTGAATTCCACTGTCAGCGGCATTGCCGGCCTGTTCGGCCATCCGCAGATCACGCTGCAAAGTCTGCTTGGCTGGGTGTTTGCACCGCTGGCGTGGTTGATCGGCGTGCCCTGGCACGATGCACCGCTCGCGGGTAACTTCATCGGCGAGAAGTTGATCCTCAACGAGTTCGTGGCGTATGTGGATCTGTCGCCGTACCTGAAGGGCGCGCAGTCGGTCGCCGCGGCCGGCCTGCAAGTGCTGGATCCGAAGACGCTGGCTATCGTCTCGTTTGCGCTGTGTGGGTTTGCCAACTTCTCGTCGATCGCGATTCTTACGGGTGGCTTTAGCGCGGTGGCGGTGGAGCGACGCGCGGAAGTGGCGCGCTATGGCTTGCGCGTGGTCGCAGCGGCCACGCTGTCGAATCTGATGAGTGCGGCGATTGCCGGCATTTTCCTGTCGTTTCATTGAGCGCGTTAAACGCATTGAGCGGCGAGACGTGAAATGACGCTACGGTCTCCTACCTTGGGTTGGGTCGATCATCATGTCGTTGATACAGGAAATCATTCGCAGGAAGCGTGACCGGCAACCGTTGAGCCGCAGCGAGATCGCCGAGTTCGTGCAGGGCGTCGCTGACGGCGGCGTCACCGACGGCCAGGTCGCCGCGTTTGCGATGGCGGTGTACTTCAACGACATGAGCGTCGACGAGCGTGTCGCACTGACGCTCGCGCAACGCGACTCGGGTCAGGTGCTCGGCTGGCGCGACTTCGATCTGCCAGGGCCGTTGATCGACAAGCATTCGACAGGCGGCGTCGGCGATCTCACGTCGTTGCTGTTAGGCCCGCTGGTGGCCGCCTGCGGAGGCTTCGTGCCGATGATCTCCGGGCGCGGGCTCGGTCACACCGGCGGCACGCTCGACAAGCTCGCGGCCATACCCGGCTACAACGTAGTGCCTGAAACCGCGGCGTTCCAGCGTGTCGTGCGCGAGGTTGGGGTAGCCATCATCGGCCAGACGGCGCAGCTTGCGCCGGCGGACAAGCGGATCTACGCGATCCGCGACGTCACGGCGACGGTCGAGTCCGTGGCGATGATTACGGCGTCGATACTCTCCAAGAAACTCGCGGCGGGACTCGCGAGCCTGACGATGGACGTCAAGGTCGGGTCGGGCGCTTTCATGCCGAACTACGAAAAATCGCTGGAACTGGCGAGAAGCATTGTCGACGTCGGCAATGGCGCCGGCATGAAGACCGTCGCCGTGCTGACCGACATGAACCAGCCGCTCGCCCCCTGCGCGGGTAACGCGCTGGAAGTCCGCTGTGCGATCGACTATCTCACCGGACGCCGTCGTCCGGCACGGCTGCACGAAGTCACGCTGACGCTCGCTTCGCAGATGCTCGTCACGGGCGGCCTCGCCGACGATCCCGCGCACGCCTATGTCAAACTGAACGCCGCGCTCGATTCGGGCGCGGCTGCCGAGCGTTTTGCGCGGATGGTGCGCGCGCTGGGCGGGCCATCTGATTTGATCGAAGCGTCTCAGCATCATCTAGGTGAGGCGCCGGTTGTGCTTGAGGTCGCCGCACCGCATGCGGGTTACGTGACGCGGATCGATTGCCGGGCGCTCGGACTGACGGTGGTGGGGCTGGGCGGCGGCCGACGCCGTCCCGAAGACGGCATCGACTATCAGGCCGGTTTGACAGACCTCGTCGAACTCGGACAATACGTCGATGCGGGCGCAACGATTGCGCGGGTTCACGCACGCGATCGATCCGCCGCGCAACACGCGGCCGCTGAGATCCAGGCCGCGTTCACCCTGGCCGCAACCGCAACGACGATGCCGCCCACCGTGTACGGCCTGATCGAGTGATCGAATGATCGCGTGACGGAGCGAAGAACCGGCGGATTCCTGATTTTGATGGGGAGGAGTAGTGACACACGAACATCTGATAGACGAAGCCCGCAAAGCGCGTGAGCGTGCCTATGCGCCTTATTCGGGCTTTCTGGTGGGCGCGGCGCTCGAGACGAACGACGGCACGCTCTTTCACGGCTGCAACGTCGAGAACGCTTCATATGGCCTGTGCAATTGCGCCGAACGCACGGCGTTCTTCAGCGCGGTGGCAGCAGGTTATCGTCCGGGGCAGTTCAAGACGCTGGCCGTGATCGGCAACACCGACGGTCCCATCGCGCCGTGCGGCGCGTGCCGTCAGGTGATGATCGAACTGGGCTCGCCCAAACTCGAAGTCGTACTGAGCAACCTGGCGGGCAAGGTCGAGGTGACCAGCGCCGCCGCGCTATTGCCCGGCGCGTTTTATCTGGAGCCAGGCGGCGTGCCGGCTGCATAAGCACGCACGCCGCGCTGTCCTCCGCAAACAAGGTGAGTGCCCAATCATGCACAAGGTAATTTTCGACACGGACCCCGGCGTCGACGACTCGATGGCGCTGGTGTTCCAGACGCGTCATCCGGAGATCGAACTGATCGGCGTGACGTCCGTGTTCGGCAATGCGACGATCGAAACCACGACCCGTAACGCGGTCTATCTCGTCGAACGGTTTGCGGACCCTGCGGTAGTCGTCGCACGTGGCGCAGGCAAACCGCTGCGCCGCGCGACCCCCGAACCGATTCCGCATATTCACGGACACAACGGCCTCGGCGACATCGCGCTGCCTACGCTGGCCGACGGCGGCCGCGCTCGCCTCGATGCGCGCCCCGCGCATCGCTTCATCATCGACGAGATTCGCAAGCACCCGCACGAGATCAATCTCATCGCCGTGGGCCCGATGACCAATCTCGCGCTGGCCTTGCAGGAAGACCCCGAGATCCAGCAGCTGGTCAAGCAGGTCATTATCATGGGCGGCGCGTTCGGCATGAACGGCGTTTTGGGCAATGTCAGCCCGTGTGCAGAGGCGAATATCTCCGCAGACCCGGAGGCGGCCGATCAGGTCTTTGCCGCCGCGTGGAAGGTCACTGCGGTGGGGCTGGACGTGACGCAAAAGGCCATCATGGATACCGCCTACCTGGACCGTATCCGTCAGCACGGCGGCGAGGTGGGGCAGTTTGTCTGGGACGTGTCGCGTCTGTACGAGCAGTTCCACATCGACAGCTCGGGCGTCCATGGAATCTATGTGCACGATTCGTCGGCGGTCGCTTATCTGGTGGCGCCCGAGCTTTATCGGATCCGGCGTGGGGCGGTACGGGTGGTGGTCGAAGGGCTGGCGGTCGGCCAGACCATCCAGAAGCCGGAGAGCATGGGTGTGCCTGCGCCGGACTGGGACAACTCGAGCAAGCAGGACGTGTGTGTGGATGTCGACGTGGACGGCTTTTTGAAGCTCTACTTCGATACCATCGTCGGGACTGCTGCGTAAGTACGTCAGGCGGGCAGCGGCGCGACGCCGCTGCCCGATGGTGTCGTTACTGCACCGTGGCGAGCACGTCGCGCACGGTCTTGAAGATGTGCTGGATCTGCTCTTCGTTGACGATCAGCGGCGGCGAGAACGCGAGGATGTCGCCTGTGAAGCGGACCAGCACGCCTGCCTCGAAGCATTTGACGAACGCCTCATAGGCACGCGCGCCCGGTGCGCCGTCGCGCGGTTCGAGTTCGATTCCGGCAACCATGCCCAGATTGCGAATGTCCTTCACATGCTTCGCATCGCGCAGCGCGTGTGCGGCGCTCTCGAACGCCGGAGCGAGCGAAGCGGCACGGCCGAACAGATCTTCGCGGCGATACAGGTCGAGCGTGGCCACCGCAGCCGCAGCCGCAGCCGGGTGCGCCGAATACGTGTAGCCGTGGAACAGTTCGATCGCCCCTTGCGCGCCGGCATTCACGATGGTGTCGTGGATTGTGCGGCTCGCCGCCACCGCGCCCATCGGAATCGCGGCGTTGTTGATGGCCTTCGCCATGGTCAGCAGATCCGGCGTGACGCCGAAGTACTCGCTGGCCGTGGCCTTGCCCAGACGCCCAAAGCCGGTAATCACTTCGTCGAAAATCAGCAGGATGCCGTGCCTGGTGCAGATGTCGCGCAGCTTCTGCAGATACCCCTGCGGCGGGACCAGCACGCCGGTCGAACCGGCGACCGGTTCGACGATCACCGCGGCGATCGTCGACGCGTCGTGCAGCGTGACAATACGATCGAGCTCGTCGGCCAGATGCGCGCCCCAGGCGGGTTGGCCTTTCGAGAACGCGTTGTGTTCGAGGTTATGCGTGTGCGGCAGATGATCGACCGCCGGCAGCAGCGCGCCGGAGAAGGTCTTGCGATTCGGCGCAATGCCGCCGACCGAGATGCCGCCGAAGCCCACACCGTGATAGCCGCGTTCGCGGCCGATCAGACGGGTACGCTGCCCTTCGCCGCGCGCACGGTGATAAGCCAGCGCGATTTTCAGCGCCGTATCCACCGATTCCGAACCCGAGTTCGTGAAGAAAATCCGGTCGAGGCCGGCCGGCATCAGCTCGGCCACCTTCGATGCCGCTTCGAACGCGAGCGGGTGGCCCATCTGGAAGGTCGGCGCGAAGTCGAGCGTGGAAAGCTGCTGGGTGATCGCGGCGACGATCTCGTCGCGGCTATGGCCCGCGTTCACGCACCAGAGACCGGCGCAGGCGTCGAGCACCTCGCGCCCGTCCGTCGTGCGGTAGTACATGCCCTTGGCCGATTCCAGCAGGCGCGGCGCGGCCTTGAACTGGCGGTTGGCGGTGAAGGGCATCCAGAAAGACGACAGATCGTCGATGACAGGGCGCGAAGTCATGGTGTTCTCCTTGAAGTGATCCCCCAAGGAGACTTCCTTCCAACGGAGGAAGTCCCTGTGGGACGGGGCGTTGCGAAACTGTAGCGTCCGCGGTTAAATGGCGCACATAAACAGTTGATGCACTGCGCTGCTAACTGTGCAGGCGAAGTTGCTGCAACTGTGTTGGTCGTTTGAGTGTCCGGCACCTTGCCCCATGAGGCTCCCATCGCAACCTTGCGTCCCTCGCCATGATTGAACTTGAACTGGAACGCGACCGCCGCACCGCGCCCACCCTCGTCGAACAGCTCGTGCAAGGCTTTGCGCGCGCTATCGAGGCGCAGTCGCTGCGGGCCGGCGCGCTGCTGCCGTCGGTCCGGAAACTGGCGTCGAGCCAGGACCTGAGCACGTTCACCGTGACGGAGGCCTACAACCGTCTGGTTTCGATGGGGCTGGTGGTGGCCCGGCGCGGGTCGGGATACCGGGTGGCGGCGCGCGCCCAGGCCGCGCGCGCGAGCGCCACCGACTGGCAGCCGCCCAGCCTGACCGCCACCTGGCTGCTGTCCGACGTGTTCGCCGACCATTCGGTGCCGATCAAGGCGGGCGGCGGCTGGCTGCCGAACGAATGGATCAACGAAAGCGGTCTGCAGCATGCGCTGCGGGCGATGAGCCGGGTGCCGGGGCCGCGCATGGGCGATTACGGTCATCCGTATGGTTTTGCGCCGCTGCGCGAGCGGATTGCCGGCCAGCTCGACCGGTACGGCTTGCCGGTCGAGGTGTCGAACGTGCTGCTCACGCAGGGCGCGACCCAGGGGCTCGATCTGATCGTGCGCACGCTGTTGCGCGCCGGGGATGTGGTGCTCGTCGAAGATCCCGGCTACTGCAACCTGCTGCAGATTCTCAAGCTGGCGGGGCTGGTGGTGTACGGCGTGCCGCGCACGCCGGCCGGCGTCGATACGGATGTGCTGGAGACGCTGGTGGCGACGCATCGGCCGAAGGCGATGTTCGTCAACACCACGCTGCAGAATCCGACCGGCGCCACCTTCGGCATGGCCGCCGCCTTCCGTCTGCTGCAGATCGCGGAACGGGCGCGCATGTGGGTGATCGAGGACGACGTGAGCCGCGAACTCGCGCCGCCGGGCGCGCCGCTGTTTGCCGCGCTGGAGGGCCTGCAGCGCGTGCTTTACGTGGGCGGCTTCTCGAAGACGGTCACACCCGGACTGCGCTGCGGCTATGTGGTGGCCGAGCGCGACGTGCTGCGCGAACTGGCGCGCACCAAGATGGCGGTGGGGCTGACTTCGTCGGAGACGATCGAGCGGATCGTCGACAAGGTGCTGCTCGAAGGGCGCTATGCGCGTCACGTGGAGGATGTGAACGAGCGGCTCAAGGCCGCGCATGCGGTGGTGGAAGACCGGCTTGATGTGTTGGGGCTGGAGCTGTTTCACCGGCCGCGTGCGGGGCTGTTTCTGTGGGCGCGCCTGCCCATCGAGCCCGAGCGGGCCGGTGAGGTGGCGACGGCGGCGCTCGCGCATGGCATCTGGCTCGCACCGGGGTCGTACTTCAGGCCCGACGATGCGGCCAGCGCCTGGTTCCGCTTCAACGCGCCGTATTCGACTGACGATGCGTTGTGGCGGTTTATCGAGCGGGTGGGGGAAGCGGGCGGACGATGACACTCATGCCGGTGCCATCGCACAGCAACCCTACGGCCATGCGTCAACCCAACTGAATCAGTCCCATCGCGCTCGCTTTGACTGCGGCCTGAATCTTGTTAGTGGCTTCCAGTTTTGACAGCAGGTTGCCAATATGGAAATTAACGGTACGTTCGGAGATACCTAGAATTTTTCCGACCTCATAGGCGGTCTTTCCTTCTCCCGACCAGCACAACACCTCGCGCTCCCGTGCGGTCAACTGCACCTGTGATTCGGGTATCAGTTTGGGTAGAAGGAAATTACTCATCGTGACGTGCGACAGATTGGCTAGCCAGTTAATCGGTTGCGGTAGCCGATTGATTTCAGTTCTGCTCAATGTGTCCGCGTGCCGGGACATGGTCAACAACCCAAACACACCATTGGCCGACCAGTTCGATTGGGCGACACCTACCCTGAGGCCGAAGTCATGCGCATCGGCCCAAAACGGACGCGTCTCGGCCGCGATCAATTCGGACCAAACCATCAGGCGCGAATGGCGAGCGCCGGTCTTCACCGTTGGATCAATGCCTAAATAGTTGCTTTCCTGATAATGCTTCATCCAGCCTTCTGGGTAAGTCTCGAAGATTGCGATAGAAGGATTCGAAACGGGAATTGGCGTGCGTATGCCGTAGCAACAATATTCAAATCCGAGTTTTTTCGCGCATGATGTGATTCGCTCGAAAATCTGATATTCGTCTCCTGCGGAGGAGAATGTCTCGTAAATATCCAGAAAGGCAGGTTCCATTGCGATATCTCCATACCTGATTACGCATCCCGGCATAACTATTCTGGTCGGAGAGTTGTGCGAAGTAAATGGGGGATTAATTTTATTTTTTGAGACGTTGATTATAGAGATAGTGGTTACGTGCAGATGAAAGGGGTTTGGAGGAGTGAAATGGTATTTTGTGCGAATTTTCCTGCTTTGTGAGGGTGTTAGCAGTTGTCGGCAGGTTTGTCATTTTCCTTATTATTGATATGAATAACGTGGCATCGTTTCGACGCATTGGCCGCAAACGCCTGGAGCGATCACGATGCCCGACCCTGTAACCGATGACAGCTAGATGGGCATGTTCGCATGACTTAAATTGGGTTCACCGGCGGCGCGATTCCACTCGAGTCCGCTGCGACGGCACCGATACCTGCGAGGTGTCGTCCAGAAGTCGGATGAATGCTGGTTGGCTTCGATGGTCTGCAGAAACAAATCTCTCTGAAGGTTTAATCATGGATCAGCAAGGCAAATTCACACTTCCCGCAAATACGAATTTTGGCGTGTCGGCATTTACTAATTCGACGTTCGATCAGACCGTCAAAATTCTCATCGATGGGCAGGTCAAGGCCACGTTTACGGGGCATGGCATGTCGAATAACCTCATTGGAAGCCAGGTATTGAATTCCGGAAAAGGTGCCGTTCAGGTAACCGTGGGTACCGGTTCTGGTGGCGCGACTCCATCCAACCTGATTTCGGGGCGTGCAATTTTAGCCAATCGCGTTAATTTCGGAATGGTTGCGGCAGACGAAGGGAGTGATGGAGATTTCAATGACAGCATAATCGAGCTCAACTGGCCGTTGCGTTGATGACTCAATTATCAGATCTGATTGATTTAAAAAACGACTTTTAGGGATTTATTATGGCCAAGCAAGGTGTTTTTACTCTTCCTGCGAATATTAGTTTCGGTGTGACGGCGTATGCAAATTCCCAGTATACGGAGACGTTGACCGTCCTGGTCGATGGTGTGTCGAAAGGAACCTTCTCGGGAACCGGGGCCAATGAGGTGTCACTCGGTCATAAGGTTTTCAATTCCGGCAAGGGTGCGATTCAGGTGACCGTTAGCGCGCACGGCAGTGCGTCTGATCTGGTATCGACCCAGGTCGTCCTGGGCGGTAAAGCGAACTTTGCACTGCTGGCATCAGAGGACGGCGGCGACGGCGACTACAACGACTGCGTTGCCATCCTCAACTGGGCGATTGGCTGATAGTGTCGGCTGACTAAACGAGGTGGTCCGTAGCGGCGCAATCGGGCGGCAACCCTACGGACCACGATTCGCGGCTCGACGTTTAGCTCAACAGCCGCGCTGCAATCGGATACAGCGTCATCACGAGCAGCAGCGCCATTGCCACGTTGAAGATGCGCAGCCGCCTGGGGTCCGCGAGCACTTGCCGCATTGCCGTGCCGAAGCCGGCCCACAGCGAGATGCACGGAAAGCCGACCACGTAGAACACCACCGCCATCAACAGGACATTGCTGTTGAAGTTCTCGCTGACGTGAATGGTCGTGGCAGCGGTCAGCACCATCATCCACGCCTTCGGATTGACCCACTGGAAGGCGGCCGCTTCGTAAAACTTCATGGGCCGGCGCTCACCGTTGCGCAGTTTGACCTGACCCGAGGTGCCGATCTTCCACGCCAGATACAGCAGATACGCGACGCTGGCGATTTCCAGCACCGTGTACAGCACCGGAAAGCGCTGAAACGCCTCGCCAAGACCGAAGCCGACCGCCAGCATCAGCACCACCACGCCCGAGCTAATGCCGAACAGGTGCGGGAGCGTGCGGCGAAAGCCGAAATTGACGCCCGAGGTGAGCAACATGGTGTTGTTCGGCCCCGGCGTGATGCTGGTGACGAGCGCGAACAGGATGCCGGCAGGCAGCGCGCTGAGGGATTCGAAGGACATCGGTGGCTCCGGTGACAATGCGTTTTAACGCAGTTTATCGACAGGAGCCGGTACAGTAACTGTACAGATTGGCGGGTGGGGTCCGGTACAGATCAGGCGGACGCGGTGCGCAGTTGCACCAGCTCTTCGGATATCAATTGACCCAGGGCCGCAATATCGCGTTCGGTCCGATCGGTCAGGGGCATGCCCATATTGAGCCGCAAGCAATGATTCAGGCTGCCGTCGGTGCAGAACAATTGGCCCGGCGCAAACGCGATGCCCAGCGCGAGCGCCTTGTGCAGTAAAGCCACGGTATCGAAACCGCGCGGCAGTTCGACCCACAGCCAATGCCCGCCCGAGACTTCATGGCTACAGGCTTCCGGCGGGAAGTGACGTTGCACGGCTGCCCGGTGCACCTTGGCATAGCCCGCCAGCGTCTGACGCAACCGTCGCAAGTGCGGCTCGAATAGTCCGCTAGCCATAAACGCGGCTAACGTGTGCTGAAACAGCGGCGCCGGCTCCGGGAAAAAATCCAGTTCCTTCCGCAGATCTGTCACCGCGAAGCCTATCGACATGCCGGGACTGATCAGGTCGCTCAGGTTCGTGATGTAGTGCACCAGTCCGGCTTGATCGAACGCCTTGAAAGGCAACGGACGGCTCTTGCCGAAATACAGTTCGCCGTTCTGGTCGTCTTCAATCAGCGGCACGCCATGCTTCGCGAGCAAGCCGACGGTACGGCGCTTGGCGTTGTCGCTCATCAGCCCTCCAGTCGGATGCGAGAAGTTGGCCGAGAACACACACGCCGCCACGCTCTCCCGCTTCAGGACGAAATCGAGCGTGTCGGTGGACAGGCCGTGCTCTGGGTGCGCGGGTATCTCGAGCGCTTTCAGTCCCATTGCATCCAGGTCCCTTAACAGCCTCATCGAGGCCGGGGACGCAATGGCAACCGTATCGCCCGGTTTGGTTAGCACTCGCAGTAGCGCGCGGTGGGTGAATTTGCCGCCCGGCGTGACCGTGACGTCTTCGGCGCGCCAGTTGCAGCCCATCAATCGTCCCCGGCGCGCCAACTGTCCCGCGAGCGGCGATTGAGCGCACATGTCCCCCAAGGTAAAAAACGAGGGATTGCGACGAGCCTGGGCCGTCATGATGCGTTGCAGGGCCAGGACCGGATACAGATCCGGATCGATCACGGCAAACAGCATGGGCTGCTCGTGAACCTCCAGCCGGTCCAGTTCGCGCAGCAAGGCGCGTTGCGCCGGCAGCGCGGGCTGAGCGACGGCTTCCGGCCGAGGTTGTTGCGGCTGACCGATGCTTGCCTGGCGTTCTCGAACATAGAAGCCGGAGCGCGGGCGCGCCGCGATCAGCCCCGCGTCTTCGAGCAGGTACAGCGCGTGGGTGATGGTGGCGCTACTTCCCTTGAAGCGCGAACACAAGGCGCGGATCGACGGCAACTTGTCGCCGGGGCGAAACGCACCGGAGCAGATCTCTTCGTGCAATTGGCTGGCAAGTTCGCCGTAACGAGTCGTCCGGTCCCACATCCGCGATCCACCTGTTTTCGAAACGCCACAATATAAGCAATTCTAACAGTGCGTCCTGGGCCTGTGAGGTCGGGCATCGCCCCTGTATCGATCCACCGAGGGATACAGATTGCAAAACGGATGCAGTGTCCCGATTCAGATTGCGATGCCTGGTTCTATCGCGCGGCGTTGCCCATGCGCAAAATGATCCCACGCTACCTTCCAGGGATATTCACCATGAACCAGCCGCAATTATGTTCAAACCGGGGTCATGTCGTAGTGGAGCATCCGGCCACAGTGCGTTCTTATCCGGCGCCCCCATTCTGGCAACGGATAGGGCATCTCTGGCGGAGTCAATGGCAATCGCCGGCAAACCGGGATGATGCACGACAGAAGGCTTCGATTCAGGAGCGCCTCGAGCAGGCGGCCCGATTGCAGCGCCTGATACGGCACCTCTGGCGCTAGTGCGCGGCGCGCGAGAACCCTTGCCGGATTCGGGTACGACTATCGACTCATCGCCTTGACTCTATGCTCTCCGAACTTGAAGAAACGACGCCGGCGATCGTGCTTGGCGGAAAGATTCGTGCGTTACGGCAGAGGTTAAAACGCACGCTCGACTACACGGCCGCCGCCGCGGGGATTTCGAAGCCCTTTCTCTCGCAGGTTGAGCGAGGGCTGGCCAAACCGTCGATCGCGTCGCTGAACGGGATCGCCCGCGCGCTCGGGGTCGCCGCGCAGTACTTCGTGGATACGCCGCGCGATCGGCAGCCGGTATGTCGCAGCGATCAGTTGAAGTTCTTCAGGTTTGCGGAGTCGGAGAACCTGTTTGCGCAACTCACGCGGGCATCGCCGTACCAACAACTCGAGGTGATTCTCGTCAGGTTCCCACCCGGGCAAAGGCAGCCGACCGACATGCCCACGAGTGCCGCAGAAGAGTTTCTGTACGTGATATCCGGCGAGGTGTCGCTGACGTTGGAGCGCGAGACCTTTGTCTTGCAAGCCGGAGACAGTGCACATTACCCGGCTACGCTGCCGCATCAATGGAACAATAACCAGCGCATGGAGGCGCTCGCCCTTTGGGTCGGCACACCGAAGTTACTTTAGGGGTCCTGAGGTGACCAGATACTGGGAACCGGGCTGCGAATCAACTATGCCTTGCCGGTGTCCGCGCAACCGCAGCCGGCGTGATGCGCATGGCCGGCGTTGCTGTCGTCCCATGCCGAACCCAGGATGATCTGGCAGAAATTCAGACGCTTGTACGTCGGGTCGCGAAGCTCGAGCACGTCGGCCTTGACGTTGCCGAAGGTCGTTTCGGGCTTCCGGATCGTGCCCTGTGCGAAGGCGTCGATGATGTCGTTTTTGAAGGTCTGCTCGCGCGGATGGGCGGCCACGACCTGGATCCGTTGTTCTTCGCTGAACTCGTGATACGTGAGGCCCAGCACGTCCATCTCGACGCCCGCGGTCACCAGTGCGACCACCGGCTTCATGTGTTCGGGCACACCCGGCGTCGTATGCAGCGCAATGGAGGCCCAGACCTGCTCGATGTCGTATTCGTTCGCGCCGTATTGCTTGAGGAAGTCGCGCGCGGCGTTCGCACCATCCACCTCGAAGCGGTCGGTCTTGCTGCTGTACGCCTCGATCAGACCCATGTCATGGAACATGGCGCCCACATAGAGCAGTTCCGGATCGAACTTGAGCTGTTTGCGCTCGCCGGCCAGCGCACCGAACAGGAACACGCGGCGCGAATGGTTGTAGAGCAGGTCCGGTTCGGTGTCGCGTACCAGTTCAGTGGCGGCACGCGCCATGATGCTATCGGGAATCTTGATGCCGGCGATGGTGGTAGTCATACGATATTCCTTGAGGGTAAGAGACGAAACAGTCATGGGCGAGCGCCGCAGCCGTGCGTCGACAGGCTGCTTCATGGCGTCCATCCGGGCGCGTGTTGTTGGAGACCAGTATTGGCCAACGCCCCTTGACGGGCAACGACGAGAGACCGTGCAACACTGCCAGGCGCACGGCGTTTTCTGCCGCGGCGGCAGATAGGGACCCGCTATGGAGATGATTGGCTGTTCGAGCCGGCGGAGAACCGGCAGACGGCCGAATGAGCGGCCGTCGCCTCAGAAGCCGTAGAGCACGGCTGGACGGGTCGCGAGAATCCGCGGCTTCAGCGCATTCCCGACTTGTCGCAGGACCGCCGCGCAGGCGGTTTCAATGGTGCGCTTATGTGCGCTTATGTGCGCTTAAGTACGCCCGCAGCGCTCGAGTACGCTTGCGAATGCTGCTACCGCATGCTCGATGTCCGAGTCGTCGATATGACGATGCATCACGCAGCGCAGCATCCGCTCGCCCCACGGCCGCGTCAGCACGTCTAACGCGCTCAGGGCATCGACCCACTGATGGCTCGTCATCCCCGTCTCGCCGACCTTCACCTGGACGATATTGGTTTGCGGCTCGCTGGCCTGCAGCGAGGCGCCGAGGCCGTTCAGACTTTCGCTCAGCTTGCGCGCCCGGGCATGGTCTTCGGTAAGACGCGCGCTCATCGTCTGCAATGCTTCGAGACCGGCTGCTGCGACGATCCCTGCCTGACGCTGGGTGCCGCCCAGCATCTTGCGGTACGAACGGGCCGTCGCGATGACGCTGCGACTGGCCGCGAGGACCGCGCCGACCGGCGCGCTCAGTCCCTTGGACAGGCATAACGACACCGACTCCGCATGCCCGGCGAGCGTCGTGGCCGGCACGCCGAGCGCCACGGCGGCATTCATCAGACGCGCGCCGTCGATATGGACCGGCACGCCGGCCTGCATGGCGAGCGCATGCACGTCCCGCATGTGCGAAGGCGGCAGGATGGCGCCGCCGGCGTTGTTGTGCGAGGTCTCCATCGCGATCAGGCCGACACCGAGCCGGTACGCACCGGGACGGATGGCGACGGCGAGCCGGTCCAGATCCATGGCCCCCGACTGGCCTTCGACCGGGGTGTAGGCGAGACCGGCGAGCAAGGAGCCGCCGCGTTCGGTGGTGTACATGTGCGAGTTGGCTTCGAGCACCACCTGTTCATGCCGTTGTGCATGCGACAGCACGGCCAGCAGGTTTGCCATCGTACAGGTCGGCACATACAGCCCGGCTTCCTTGCCGAGCCGCGCCGCAACGGCTTCTTCGAGCTCGCGCACCGAGGGATCGCCGTCGAGGCCGTCGTCGCCAATCGGCGCGTTCTGCATGCGCTCGTACATCGCGCGGGTAGGGCGGGTCACCGTGTCGCTGCGCAGATCGGTCAGGTGCGCGTGACTGGATTCGGAAAGGGGGAAGTCCTGCATGTTGGCTCTGAAAGAGTTAGTGGTGAAGAATCTTCGACAGGAAATGGCGGGACCGCTCGGTGCGTCCGGCCGTGTTGCCGAAAAAGTCCGCTTTGTCGCAGTCCTCGAGGATGCGGCCGCCGTCCATGAAGATCACCCGGTCGGCGACGCGTTGCGCGAAGCCCATTTCGTGCGTCACGACCATCATCGTCATGCCGTCGCGCGCGAGATCGGTCATGACGTCGAGCACTTCGTTGACCATCTCGGGATCGAGCGCGGAAGTGGGCTCGTCGAACAGCATCACGATCGGATCCATCGACAACGCGCGCGCAATCGCGACGCGCTGTTGCTGACCGCCGGACAAGGCAGCCGGGAACTTATGCTTGTGCGCCGCGAGGCCGACACGCTGCAGCAATTGCATCGCGCGTTCCTGGGCCGTGTCGCGATTGCGCTTGAGCACCTTTATCTGCCCAAGGCACAGATTGTCGAGCACGCTCAGATGCGGAAACAGTTCGAAGCCCTGAAAGACCATGCCCGCCCTTGAGCGGATCTTGCCGAGATTGGCCCGCGCGCCGGTGACGTCCATGTTGTCGATCCGGATCTCGCCTTGCTGAACGGCTTCGAGGCCGTTCACGGTTTTGATGAGCGTTGACTTCCCGGAACCGGATGGCCCACACACCACCACGACCTCGCCCTTGGCGACCCGCGTGCTGCACTCGGTGAGTACCTGGAAGGCGCCATACCACTTGCTGACGTTGTCGATCTGGATCATAAGAGGAGAGAGGGGGCGTTAATGGGCCTGCAGTGCGCCGTCGAAGCGTTTGACGAGACGCGATGCACCGAAGCAGATGACGAAGTAGACGGCGGCCGCGAACACGTACATCGGCACGGTGCTGCCGTCGCGGTTGGCGACGTCGGAGGCGGCGCCGAAGAAATCGGTCATGGAGAGCACGTAGACGAGCGAGGTGTCCTGGAAGAGCGTGATCACGCGGGTGAGCAGCGCGGGTGTCATGTTGCGCAGCGCCTGCGGCAGCACGATGCTGACCATGGTCTGCGCGTAGGTGAGTCCGAGCGCGGCGCCTGCGTTCATCTGCCCCGTGGGCACCGACGCGATGCCGGCCCGCATGATCTCGCAGAAATACGCGGACTCGAATAGCGTGAAGGTGATCACGGCGGAACGGTAGGGGCCGACTTCGATGGGTGAATTCGCACCGGTCAGCCACGCGCCGACGTAGGGCGCAAGAAAGTAGAACCAGAAGATCACCAGCAGCAGCGGCACCGAACGCATGCCGTTCACGTAGAGCGTGGCCGGCACCGACAGCAGCCGCGAGGGCGACATGCGGCACAGCGCGAGCAGGGTGCCGAGCACAAGACCGAGGACGGCGGAGAGTGCGGTCAGCGTCAGCGAGAACGTCATGCCGACCTTGAACAGGTACGGTAACGACGTCACGAGTTGATGGATGCCTGAAGCGTTCATCGTAGCGGCCCTCAGGGTTGTTCGGCTTCGACGATCGTCAGCGCACCGGGCGCCGCACTCGAACCGGAGGTCGGCACGGCGGATTTGCGCTCGAGCCGCGCGAGGCTATACACCACGACGGTATTGATCGCGAAGTAGACGATCGTGGCGGCGCTGAACGCTTCGAAGATATGGAAACTGAACTCCTGCATGGAGCGGGCCGCGCCGGTGAGTTCGACGAGGCCGATCGTCATGGCCACCGACGAGTACTTGATCGTCGCCATGAATTCCGACGTCAGCGGCGGCACGACAATCCGGAACGCTTGCGGCAGGATCACGAAGCGATATGCCTGAAACGTGGTGAGGCCCAGCGCGACCGCGGCCTGCCGCTGGCCTGTGCGCAGTGAACGGATGCCGGAGCGCAGCGTCTCGGCGATGCGCGCGGTGCCGTAGAAGCCGAGGCACAGCAGCGCGGGGAAGAATTGCCCCCACGGTTGCTGCATCTGCTTGATGGCGGTGCCGAGACTTTTCGGCAGCAGTTCAGGCAGCACGTAGTACCACAGGAACATCTGCACGAGCAGCGGCACGTTGCGGAACAGTTCGACGTAGGTGGTGGCTGCGAGACGGGCGGGCTTCGACTCGACCGTACGAAACACGCCGACCACCGAACCCAGCAGCAGCGAGAACGCGTAGGCGCACAACGACAACGCAATCGTCCATCCCGCGCCGATCAGCAGCGTTTGCAGATACGTGTGCACGCCGTCGGGCGACAGATCGTTGAAACTGGCCCAGCTCCATTGGTATTTCATGGTCGTCGCATGGTCGGAATCGGTGGATAGGGCGTGCCGGCGCAGCGAGGGTCACTGATAGACGGTGGGGTCGCCCGAGTCGGACGGATGCTCGAATGCGTGCTTCAGTTCCGCGCTCATCGGGTACTTGAGGTTGATGTTGGCCGGCGGCACCGGCGAGTTGAACCACTTGTCGTAGATCGCGTAGATCTGCTTGCTCTTGATGAGGTCGAGCACCGCGCCGTCCACGGCCTGCTTGAAGCGCGGATCGTCCTTCGGCTCGACGATGCCGTACGGCGCGACCATCATCGGCTTGGTGCCGATCACGTAGTCCTGCGCCTGGCCCGAGGTGGCGACGAGGCCATAGGCGATGCCGTCGTCGGTGGACACCGCTGCCGCGCGTCCGGTCTTCACCGAGAGGAACGAAGACGCGGCGTCGTTCACCGGCAGCACGGCGATATTCAGGTGCTGCTGGTTGCTGATCTGCTGGATCACCTGAAAGTCGAGTCCGCCCGCCAGGCTCGAGATGGTCTTGCCGCTGAATGCGGCCGGGTCGTTGGCATTCAGTCCGCTGTCCTTGCGCGCCAGCAACACCACCTTCGCGACGAAGGTGGTCGGCGAGAAGGAGACGAACTTGTGCCGCTCGATCGTATTGGTTGTGTTGCCGCATTCCAGATCGATGGTGCCGTTCGTCAGCAACGGCAAGCGCGTGGCCGAGGTCACCGGCACATAGCGGATGTTCAGCGTCGGCATGCCGAGGGCCGTTTTGAGGTGGTCGGCAATGTGCTGGCAGATTTCGACTGAATAACCCACGGGTTTCTGCTCGTTGTCGAGGTAGGCGAACGGCAACGACGACGTCGGATAGCCGAGCGAGATGGTGCCGCTCTGTTTGATCCGGTCGAGCCGGCTCGACGTGTCCGCGTGCGCGCCGGCCACCAGACCGAACCCGGCAATCAAGGCAGCCGTCGTCAACAACGAGAGGGGTTTCATATCCGTGGTGTTCCTGGATCAAGGGTGCACCCGCCTCGCGGGCCGCATTGCAAACGTGAATGGAGTGGCATCGCTGCATGCCGACGGCCTCAATATGAGTCGCCATTATGCTAAAGTCCAATACCTGTCTAGCATCCTTCAATACAGAATTGATATGCCGAAATTGAAGCTGGGCGTGCGCCATGTGGAAGCGTTTCGCGCTGTGATGTCGACGAGTTCGATGACCGTCGCGGCGCGGGCCATGCATACCTCGCAGCCGCAGATCAGCCGGTTGATCTCGCAGTTGGAGGCCATCACCCAGTTCTCGCTGTTCGAGCGCAACGGCAGCCGCCTGAGTCCGACCCAGGACGGCTTGCGCTTTTACCGCGAAGTCGAGAAGACCTTTGCCGGTCTTGCCGAGCTCGAATCAGTGGCCGAGAATATCCGCTCGTTCAGCGCCGCGCGTCTTGGCGTGGCGGCGATGCCGCGGCTTGCGGGCGATCTGCTGGTCAAGATCGTGGCGCAATTTCACGCGGCCCATCCGGACGTGCTGGTGTCGATTCATTCGGGTAACGCAGTGAACGTCAAAGACTGGATCCGCTCCGGCTTTTGCGACACCGGGCTGGCATTGCTGACGGGGGATGCGCCGGGGATTCGCGTCGAACGGATCTCCACGCTGCAATGCGTCGCCGTGCTGCCGGCCGGACATCCGCTGTGCCGGTTTCGCAAGCTGAAGCCGTCGCACTTCGACAATCAGCCCTTCATCTCGCCGACCGGCGAGAGCCTGCTGCGCTCGACGATTGACGACGTGTTCGCCGCCGAGCACGTCAAGCGGCAGATCGTGGCCGAGGCCAGCCTGGGCTCTTCGGTGTGCGCAATGGTGCGGGCGGGAATCGGCGTGAGTCTGGTGAACATGCTGGCCGCGCGCGACGAGCAACTGAATGGAGGGATCGAGTTGCGTCCGTTCAGCGTGGAGATTCCCACTGAAGTGGCGTTGCTGTACCCGCCGTATCAGGCGCAGACGCGTCTGGTCGACGCATTCGCAAAGATCGCACGGCCGATTATTCGCGACGAAATGGCCGATCTGAAGAAAACGCCTGCTTGAGGCTGGTGCGCAAACCCGTCTCTGTGCTGTGCGTCAGGCGCTGTCCCGCTCGATCAGGCTGAACCCCACGTCGACCATTTGCTCGCTGCCGGCACGGTTTTCAATGCGCTCGACGAGCATCGTCGCCGCGAGCGAGCCGATGCGGGTGCCGTCGATTCGCATGGTGGACAGTGGCGGCGTCGTGTCCTTCGCAAAGTTCAGATCGCCGTAGCCGATCACGCGCAAGCGGCCAGGCACCGCTACGCGCTGGCAATCCGCCTCCATCAACACGCCCAGCGCCAGACTATCCGCGCCGCAAAATACGGCGTCGATATCGGCATTCGTCTCTAGCAGGCCCCTCAACGCACGTCGACCGTCGCCCAGATTCGCGGGCGATTCGACCGTCACCACGGGAATCGCAGCGCTGGTTTTCGCGCCGCCGAACGCTTCGAGGAACGCCTTGGTACGAGCCTGCGCGCGCCGGTCGCTCGGCGTGACGACAGCGGGGCGCCGCACGCCGCGCTTCTTCAGGAACTTCGCCGCGGCCTTGCCAACCTGTTCATGCGAGAAGCCGACCAGCATGTCGATCGGTTCACTGGTCAGGTCCCATGTCTCGACCACAGGGATGCCGCTTGCCTGCAGTTTTTGTCTCGCGCTCTGCGAGTGGACGACGCCAGTCAACACGATGCCGGCGGGCCGGCGACCGATCACCGCATCGAGCAGGGCGTCCTCACGCGACTCGTCGTATCCGCTTTGCCCAATCAGCAACTGATAGCCCGACGCGGCAAGCTGGGTGGTCAGAGCCTCGACGGTTTCCTGAAACACACTGCCGGCCATGGCGGGGATCAAGGCGACGATCAGATCGCTGCGAGTCGACGCCAGCGACCCTGCGATCAGGTCCGGGGTATACCCGGTTTGCCGCACGGCGGCCTGGATGCGTTCCAGCGTTTCTACCGAGACCAGTTCCGGCGTATTCAGCGCGCGAGAAACGGTCACCTTCGTCACGCCGACGAGCGCCGCGAGGTCGCTCAGCGTGACGCGGCCGGAGTTTTTGCGGGCGCGGCGAGGGGCGCTTCGTTCGACAGGGGCAAGCAGGGAGGTAGGCGGTTTGCTCACGACGTGGATCACTCGAGCCCAAAAAAAGTTGCTGGTAATTAGCGCAAAAGCATATTAGCATGCGCTCTATGTTACCGGTTACATAAACCGGTAACATCAAACTGGCGAAGGGCAGGTCGTGCATAAGTTAGGAGACAGGTATGTCGCAGGCGAGCGCGGTGGTCAACGAACCGCTCATCCGGCTTAACGCCGCGGACAATGTGCTGATTGCGCGCGAGGCGCTTTCTATCGGGCAGTTACTCGGCTTGGGCGATGCGACCATCCGCATGCGTGCCCAGGTTGCCGCAGGGCACAAAGTGGCCGCGCAACGTATTCCACGCGGCGCGGCAATCCGCAAATACGACACCATCATTGGCCGGGCCGCGCGCGATATAGAGGCGGGGGACCACGTCCATACCCATAACGTCGAACTGATCGACTTCGAACGCGATCCGGGCTTCTGCCTCGATGTGCGCCCGGTCGAGTACGTTGCGCAAGCTGAACGCGCCACCTTCAAGGGCATCGTTCGACCCGATGGGCGCGTCGCGACACGCAACTTCATCGGCATCCTCGCCTCGGTCAACTGTTCATCGACCGTCATCAAGAATATTGCCGCGTGGTTTACGCCGGAACGGCTGGCGCCTTATCCGAATGTCGACGGCGTGGTGGCGTTCGCGCAGACCAGCGGCTGCGGCATGTCCTCGCCGAGCGAGCACTTCGACGTGTTGCGCCGGACGCTCGCGGGCTATGCGCGTCATCCTAATCTCGGCGGCGTGCTGATTGTCGGGCTGGGGTGCGAACGCAATCAGGTCGGCGCCTTGCTCGATTCACAAGGTCTGCACACCGGCGCCGCTGTTCACGCGCTGGTGATGCAGGACGAAGGCGGCACCCGTGCGACGATCGAGGCGGGCATCGCCGCCATCCAGCAGATGCTGCCGGCGGCCAACGACATCGAGCGCCGTTCGGTATCGGCGAGTCATCTGAAGATCGGTCTGGAATGCGGCGGCTCCGATGGCTTCTCGGGCATCACCGCGAATCCTGCCCTCGGCGCGGCCATGGACATTCTGGTGCGCCATGGCGGCACGGCGATCCTTTCCGAAACGCCCGAGATTCACGGCGTCGAATACATGCTGACGCGCCGCGCGGTGACGCCGGCGGTGGGCCAGAAACTGCTCGACCGGCTGGCGTGGTGGGAGCAGTACACGCGCGGCCACAACGGCCAGTTCAACGGTGTCGTGGGACCCGGCAATCAGCAGGGCGGACTCGCCAACATCTTCGAAAAATCGCTCGGCTCGGCGATGAAAGGCGGGACCACGCCGCTGCAGGCCGTCTATGAGTATGCCGAACCGATCGACCGCGCCGGCTTCGTCTTTATGGATTCGCCCGGCTACGACCCCGTCGCGGTAACCGGACAGATTGCCAGCGGCGCAAACCTGATCTGCTTCACGACCGGCCGTGGCTCGATGTTCGGCTCAAAGCCCGCGCCGACCCTTAAGCTTGCGAGCAACACGCCGATGTTCAAGCGGCTGCGCGACGACATGGATATCAATTGCGGCCTGATCCTCGATGGCGAACGCTCTGTCGAAGAGATGGGGCAGGACATCTTCGAGCACATCCTGCGCGCCGCTTCGGGCGAGCGTACCCGTAGCGAACTGCTCGGGCTGGGCGACCACGAATTCGTGCCCTGGCATATGGGCATCGTGAGCTGAGCCGCCGCCATCACTACAAAAAAACCGGAGACAGAGATTGAATCAAGCCTTGCAACAGGCGCCTCGCAGCAAAGTGCGCTGGCTGGTGGCCGGCCTGATGTGGTCGGCCATTGCCATCAACTATATCGACCGTACTGTGCTGTCCGCCGCGGCCCCGCATCTGCAGTCCGAGTTCCATCTCGGCGCCATGGAGATGGGGATCGTGATGTCGGCGTTCTTCTGGTCGTACTCGCTGCTGCAACTGCCGGCCGGGATGCTGGCCGACCGTTTCGGGCAGAAGCTTGTACTGGGCATGGCCGTGTTCTGGTGGTCGCTCGCGACGGCCGTCACGGGACTTGCTACCGGCTTCAAATCGCTCGTGGCCCTGCGGGTGATGCTGGGTGTCGGCGAGGCGGGTTCCTATCCCAGCAACGCGGGCATCGCCACGCGATGGTTTCCGCGCAAGGAGCGCGCCACCGTGGCGGGTATCTTCGATAGCGGGTCGAAACTGGGTGGGGCGGTGGCGCTTCCGCTGATTGCCTGGTTGCTGGCCACCTTCGACTGGAAAGTGACCTTTTCGATCACCGGCGCGCTGGGGCTTGTCTGGTGCGTCGTCTGGGTCGTGGCGTTCAGAAACTCGCCGGCCGATCACCGGCGCGTCAACGCGGCCGAGCTCGCGTATATCCGCGACGGCGCAGAGGCGCCGCGTCGCGACAATGCGCTGGCAGAAGTACCCTGGTACAGGCTGTTCGGATACCGAAACATCTGGGCCATGTGCATCGGCTTCTTCATGATCAACTACAACTCGTACTTCTTCATCACATGGCTGCCGACCTATCTCGTCAAGGCGCGCGGCATGAGCATGATGGAGATGGGTTTCATGGCTTCGTTGCCGCTCATTCTTTCGATGGTCGTCGAGATATTGGCGGGCTGGGCCTCGGATCGTGTGTATGCCTCCGGACGGCTGTCGCTCACCGCGACCCGCAAACTGTTTCTCATCGTCGGCCTGTTGATGGCGTCAAGCATCGGCCTTGCGGCGTTCGCCGCTTCGCCGCTGGTGGCCGTGGCCTTGCTGTGCGTGGCGAAGTCGGGCACCACCGTCGCCGCGTCGCAGGTCTGGGCATTGCCGGGCGACGTCGCACCACGGAATATGGTCTCGCGGGTCGCGGGCATCCAGAACACCGTCTCGAACATGGGGGGCGTGGTTGGTCCCGTCGTTACCGGTGCGATTGTGGGCGCAACCGGATCGTTCGTTCCCGCGCTGCTGTTCTCGTCGGCACTGATTGTGATTGCCATGCTCAATTATCTGTTCCTGCTCGGCAGGGTGGAACCCATCCAGTTCAATCCCATCCCCATGGAGGCTAGAAATCGTGATGAACGCAACGTCGACGTCCGCGCTTAATCCATTCAAGGCGGCGCTTGCCAGCGGCCAAAAGCAGATTGGCTTCTGGCTTTCGATGGCCGATGCCTATCTGGCCGAAGTCAGTGCAACGGCCGGTTTCGAATGGCTATTGATCGACGCAGAGCACGCCCCCAATGATGTGCGCAGCATCCTCGCGCAACTGCAGGCGGTGGCGCCGTATCGCGCCGAGGCGGTTGTGCGGCCGGTGAACGGCGACCCCGAGTTGCTCAAGCGCCTGCTCGATATCGGCGCGCGCAATCTGCTGGTGCCGATGATCGATACCGCGGAGCAGGCCCGTGCGTGCGTGGCCGCCGTGCGCTATCCGCCGCATGGCATTCGCGGTGTGGGCAGCGCAGTGGGACGTGCGTCGCGCTGGAGCTCGCGCACCGACTATCTGGATATCGCGGACAGCGAAATCTGCCTGCTCGTGCAGGCGGAGACCGTCACGGCGCTCGACCATCTCGAGGCGATTTGCGCGGTGGACGGTGTCGATGGTGTGTTCATTGGACCGGCGGATCTGGCTGCGTCGATGGGGCATCGCGGCAAGCCGGGTCATCCGGAGGTGCAGCAGGCGATCGAGACGGCGATGCGCACCATCATTGCGTCCGGCAAGGCGGCCGGCACCTTGACCTCGGACCCGGCGCTGGCGCGTCGCTATCTCGAGCTTGGCTGCACGTTCGTTGCGACCGGTGTGGACATCCTTATGTTCGCGAACGCGGCCCGCAAGCTGGCCCGCGAGTTTATCGAGCAGTGAAGCAGGGGCGAGCGATGCCCCCCCGACGGCGTGGGCCGACAGGTGGCGTCGGCCGGCACGAAGCGCGTATTGGAGCGACAATAGCTCTCGGTGCTCCCCCATCCCTTGAAGCCGATCTCCGCAAAGCTCGCCGGGCCGCTGCACGAACCATTCGTTATCTGTAGAGGAGAGTCACATGAACAAGCCGTACCGCATTGCCGTCATTCCTGGGGACGGCATCGGCAAGGAGGTGATGCCCGAGGGCCTGCGCGCACTCGAAGCCGTCAGCAAGCGATTCGGCATCGCGCTGGAATTCAGGCATATCGAATGGGCAAGCTGCGACTACTACGCGAAGCACGGTCAGATGATGCCGGACGACTGGAAAGCGCAATTGCAACCCATGGATGCGATCCTGTTCGGCGCCGTCGGCTGGCCGGACACGGTACCCGATCATGTTTCCTTGTGGGGTTCGCTGCTGAAGTTTCGCCGCGAGTTCGACCAGTACATCAACTTGCGTCCGGCGCGTCTCTTTGCCGGCGTGCCGTCGCCGCTAGCAGGGCGCAAGGCAGGCGACATTGATTTCTGGATCGTGCGCGAGAACACCGAAGGCGAGTACTCGTCGGTAGGCGGTGTGATGTTCGAAGGCACGGAGCGCGAATTCGTCCTGCAGGAATCCGTGTTCACGCGGCACGGCAGCGAGCGTGTGCTGAAGTTCGCCTTCGACCTTGCGCAGCGGCGCGAGCGCAAGAAGATCACCGTTGCGACCAAGAGCAACGGCATCGCCATCAGCATGCCGTGGTGGGACAAATGCGCGGCCGGCATCGCGGCGCAGTATCCGGATGTGACGTGGGACAAGCAGCATATCGACATCCTGTGCGCACGTTTCGTGCTGAATCCGGACCGCTTCGATGTGGTCGTGGCCACCAACCTGTTCGGCGACATCCTTTCCGATCTCGGTCCCGCCTGCACCGGCACGATCGGTCTTGCGCCCTCGGCGAACATGAATCCGGATCGCAAGTTTCCTTCGTTGTTCGAACCGGTTCACGGTTCGGCGCCGGATATCTATGGCAAGAACATCGCCAATCCGATTGCGATGGTCTGGTCGGCGGCGATGATGCTCGACTTCCTCGGCAATGGCCAGGGCGTCGAGCGCGAGGCACACGACGCCATGCTGGCCGCGATCGAGGCGGTGCTGAAGGAAGGCCCGCATACCGGCGATCTCGGCGGCCGGGCGAACACCACGGAAGTCGGCAAGGCGATCGCCGAGCGGCTTGCCTGAACAAGGAGTTTTCCATGGCAACGAAATTCGAATTGAGCGAGCTGATCCGCACCGGGCACTTTATCGACGGTCAGTGGGTGGCCTCTGCAAACGGCAAGCGCTTCGACGTGACGAATCCGGCCACGGGTGAAGTGATCGCCACCATCGCGGACGGCGGCGAGGCCGATGCCCGCGCCGCGACCGATGCCGCCGCGCGCGCTTTCCCCGCCTGGCGCGATGCGCTGCCCAAGGAGCGCGCCGCCGTGCTGCACCGCTGGCACGCGCTGATGCTCGAGAACGCCGACGCGCTTGGGCACCTGATCTCGCTCGAACAGGGCAAGCCTTTCGCGGAAGGGCGCGGCGAAGTGCTGTATGGCGCATCGTATGTCGCGTGGTTCGCGGATGAAGCGACGCGCATCTATGGCGATCTGATTCCGCAGCAGCAGCGTGGCAAGCGCATGAGCGCGGTGAAGGAGCCTATCGGCATTGTCGCGGCCATCACGCCGTGGAATTTCCCGCTGGCGATGATTGCGCGCAAGATTGCGCCGGCGCTCGCCGCAGGATGTACGGTGGTGGGCAAGCCCGCCGAGGATACGCCGCTCACGGCGCTTGCGCTCGTGATGCTCGCGCATGAAGCGGGTGTGCCGCCCGGCGTGCTGAACCTGATTGCGGCGTCGCGCGAAAGTGCGGTGCCGGCGGTGGCCGCGTGGCTGCACGACAGCCGTGTGCGCAAGATCACCTTCACCGGTTCGACGCCGGTCGGCAAGTATCTGGCGCGCGAGTCGGCGGATACGCTCAAGAAGCTCTCGCTCGAACTGGGCGGCAACGCGCCGTTCATCGTGTTCGACGACGCGGATCTGGAAGCGGCCGTCAGCGGTCTGCTGGTGTCGAAGTTCCGCAACGGCGGGCAGACCTGCGTGTGTCCGAATCGCGTCTACGTGCAGTCGTCGGTGTACGAGAGATTCGGCGACATGCTGGCCCGACGCGTCGCAGCGCTGAAGGTCGCGCCGGCCACTGACCCCGACGCCCAGATCGGCCCGATGATCAACGCGCGCGCCGTCGAAAAGATCGCACGGCACGTCGACGATGCCGTGTCGAAGGGTGCGCGTGTCCTCGCCGGCGGAAAGCGGCTTACGGCGCTCGGTCCCAACTACTATGCGCCGACGGTCCTCGCCGATGCCACCGGCGCGATGCAGTTGAGCTGCGAGGAGACCTTTGGCCCTGTCGTGCCGCTGTTCCGCTTCGACGACGAAGCGCAGGCCATCCACGCGGCGAACGACACACCGTTCGGTCTTGCCGCGTATTTCTACAGCCAGAACGTGCGTCGCATCGACCGCGTCGCAAGGCTGTTGGAGGCGGGTATCGTCGGCATCAACGAGGGCGCGCTGGCGAGTGAGGCCGCGCCGTTTGGCGGCGTGAAAGAATCGGGCTACGGCCGCGAGGGATCGAAGTATGGCCTCGACGATTATCTGTCCATCAAGTATCTCTGCCAGGGCGGACTCGAATAAGCGAGGGGATGTAACAAGGGCACCCGCTGCGCAGACCGGGTGCCCATAAGTGTTTTGTATCGCCACAGATCGATTTCATCTTTGCGCGCGCGGCGTCGGGGGCATACCGTTATGACGGTAAAACTCCTCCCGAAACGAAATCCGATCATGTACAAAGCCATTCGAAAAAATCCTTCTGCTGCTCAAGCCGACCCGAAGATACTGAGCGCCTTGCGCGACATTCCGGTGTCGGCGCTGAGCGACAACATGCACCGCAATATCGGCACGACCGGTTTGCTGCCGTATCAACGGCCCGGCAAGGCAACGATGGCGGGCACCGCCGTTACGGTCAGGTCGCGCGGCGGCGACAATCTCACCTATCTGCGGGCGCTGGAGTTTTGCCGTGCCGGCGACGTGCTGGTGCTCGATGCCGGCGGCGATCTGAACAACGCGGTCGTCGGCGGCATTCTGTCGTTCTACGCGGCCACTGCGGGGATGGCGGGCCTCGTGATTGACGGTGCGATTCGCGATGTCGCCGAGATCCGCGAGCGCGATTTTCCGGTGTATGCGCGCGGCGTTACGCATCGCGGCCCGTATAAGGATGGTCCGGGTGAGATCAACGTGCCGGTGTCGGTCGGCGGCATGGTCGTCAATCCGGGGGACATCATCGTCGGCGATCAGGATGGTCTGCTTGCCATTCCGCAAGACGAGGCGGAGCAGGTCATCGAAAAGGCGCGCGCCGTTCTGGAGGCGGAGGCTGAAACCATGCGTGCGATGAAGGAAGGGCGCTGGAATCGCGCCTTTATCGATGCACTCGAAGCGCGATGCAATAACTGAGTTGTCGAGCGCTGCTGCGTTTGAGATCGCGGCGCGGCGACGGCTAAGCAGTGCTTCGCACGAAGACCAGGAGCAAACCGTAATCGCCTTTATCCGCTGCACGCAAGGCGGTTAGGTAATCCGACCGGGCGTTATCCGCTTTAACCAATGTTCCGCCGCCACCCCATGAAAACGCCTCTTGTTTCATGCTGCGCAAGAGCGCATCAGCCATCATTCGCGAGTGTCGGCCGTTGCCGTTTGGAAAGGGATGAATCCACACCAGTTCGCGGTGAAATCGTGCGGCAATCTCATCGGGCGGGAATGTGTCGTTGTCGACCCACCACCGCGTGTTACCGAAAAGATCTCTGAGTTTGACGCTGACCTGCGTCCAGTCGCATCCGATGTTCTTGTCGGACTTGCGGAACGTGCCTGCCCACGACCAGGTGTGGCCGAACATTTTCTTGTGAAGGTTGCGACAGAACACTTCACTGAGGACATCCGCCTTGCGTTGACGGCGAGCCCATTGCACGGCTTGCAGGATGTTCTCCTGCTCCCAGTCATTCAGGTCGCCCTTGGTGGTCAGGTGCGTCGGTATCAGACCTGCAAGCTCGTCAGGGTCGAGCGGTGTCTGGCCGTCCTGCTCGTCTAAATCTATCGCCATAGGTCGGACCAGCGACCCCGGAGCAGTTCCGCCGTTCTCTGCTCAACCTGTTTGCGAAGTCGCTCGGTTGCCGGACGTTGGTCTTCCAGACTCATGGTGTGCGCAACACCACTCACCTCCTGCAGGGCGATTGAGCGCGCCTGGTCTTCGACTACTTGAGTCAGTGGCTTTCTGGGCGCCAGAGCGTAGACCAGCTCGCAGTCCAGCCCGGCAGCCAGCTTGCGCAGTTGTCCGAGCGTGATTCGCTCCTCAGCTTCCGCCAACTCCGATTTGTGCAGGGTCGAACCGGCAATGCCTAATCTGTCGGCTTGCTGTCGCTCGGTGAGCCCTAACGATTCTCGGATGGCCTTCAGCCATCCACGCGGCGGGGGCCGACGGTCGGTCAAATCCGAGTACGCTGCGACCGACGCCTGGACCTGCTCAAGCCGGAGTTGCCTCATTCTGGAGTTCATTTTGCTGGCCTATAGGCTATCAAAAACACAATAAATGATAGCCTATAGGCCAGCAACAGACAAGTTTTGCTTCATTATAGTGAAGCAAAAAATACTGTTCTGCTTCACTATAGGGCATCGGAGTTCGCATGAAAAAGACCCGCAATCCCCTTTGGGACGCGGGTCTCAGCGTTAATTAGCTCAAAAACCAACACCTTTGTGGTACGGGTCGGGCGTAAGGCGGCGCCCCTTTGCTTTCCGCCAGCGTTTCCGCCGTCGCCCGCGGACGACGGCAGACCGATGTGCACTACTCGAAACTGACGACCACCTTCATCGACTTGCTCCGGTCCCCGGCAGCTTGAAACGCCGCCACCGAATCCTGATACGGAAACACGCGGGATATCAGCGGCTTGACGTCGATCAGGCCTTTGTTCAGCAATTCGACCGCCACCGCGAACTCTTCGTGAAAGCGGAATGCGCCGCGCAGATCGAACTCCTTTGCGACCACGACGTTGATCGGCAACGTGATGTCGCCGCCAAGACCCACCTGAACGATCACCGCGCGGGGACGCAGCACGTCGAATGCGCTACGCAAGGCGGCAGCATTGCCGCTCGCCTCGAACAGCACGTCGAAGGTGCCCTTGTCGACGGCGAACGGTGCGAGCGCATCGGGTTGTTCCGCGACATTGAAGGCGAGATCGGCGCCGACCCGTCGCGCGCTTTCGAGCGGCAGCGCGTTGACATCGGTGGCGACGATCGTCGCCGCTCCCGCACGACGTGCGGCCGCGACGATCAAGGCGCCAATCGGACCACATCCTGTCACCAGCACTTTCTTGCCGAGCAGCGGGCCCGCGCGTCGCACCGCGTGCAGGGCAACGGAAAGCGGCTCGGCCATGGCGGCTTCGGCATCGCTGAGCGCATCCGAAACGACATGCGCCTGGCTACGGTCGATGACGATCTCCTGGCGAAATGCACCTTGAACGTGGGGCGTGCGCATCGCGCTGCCGTAATAGCGCATATCCAGGCAATGATTCTGCAAGCCTTGCTGGCAGTACTGGCAGAGACCGCATGCACGGCTCGGGCTGATCGAGATCCGGGTACCGACCGGCATATCGGTCACCCCTGAGCCGATGCCCGCCACGACACCCGATACCTCATGCCCAAGGACCATGGGTTCCTTGATGCGCACGGTGCCGAAGCCGCCGTGATTGAAGTAGTGCAGATCGGAGCCGCAAATCCCGCCGGCCCGCACGCGGATGAGCAACTGGTTGGCTTCCGGCTCGGGCGTCGGAAGGTCTTCAATCCGCAAATCCAGCGGTGCGTGAATGACGAGTGCGTGCATGGCAAAGGCCTTGTCGGTGAATCGATGAAATCGGTCGAGTCCCGCTGCAAGATCTGCTTCACCTCCTGCGATGCGAAGCAGAGCGTGGCTCGGATGAACGTTAGAACTTGTGACGCAGGCCGATATCCGCTTCGAACAGCGAGTTATGGCCATAGAATGGCTGATTGGAACCGGAGGCGGCGGCCAGCGGAATCCATGCGCCGGTCAGATGGTTGTAATCGGCACCGATATAGACATCCGTGGTCTTGCTCAGGAAGTAGTCGAACGTCGGGCCGCCGGTGATGCGCGTGCCGCTCTGTCCGGCGTGATGAACGAAGTCGACATAGACGGGCAGATCGAGCACGGCCGCAGGCGTGATGTAGTACATCAGGGCCGTGGAGAACGAGTCGTTGCGGTAGTCCGCCGGATACACGTGGCTGAAGATATAGGAGCCGTAAACCTTTGCCGCGCCGAACGTATAGGTTGCACCCGCGGTGAAGACCTTTTGCGAGCTGTCCGGAATCGTCAGACCGAAGTAGGTGCTGCCATACTCGGTCGTGGCCGGCGTCAGGCCGCCAATATCGTTGATGACCTGATAGGCCGCGCCCACGCTCAAGGGGCCGTGGTCATACGAGAGGCTGACGGCCGGCGACGAGTACTGGTGGAAATTGCCGGCGGTCTGGCCGAACGTATAGGCGGTCTTGGCGGTAAAGCCGGCCAGGGTCGGTGAGGTGTAGCGAACCGTATTGTCGAGACGTCCACCGCCGGTTTCGCCGGCGCCCTGGAAGCCCACCGTGCCGGTGTAATTGGCAAACGCATAGATGTCATGCGTCCAGCCCATTTCGTGCACCAGGGTGTATTGGCGTCCCAACGTCACCGTGCCGTACGAGGTGGTGAGGCCAACCAAAGCCGTGCGGCCGAACAGCCGTGCCGTGCCGGACGGCATGGATTGCTGGGTCGCGCCGGTGTTGGGTGTGAAGCCGCCCTCCAACTGGAAGATCGCCGCCATGCCGCCGCCGAGATCCTCGTTACCCTGCAAGCCCCAACGGCTGCCCTGAATTTCGCCGCCGCTGCCCATCGTAAAGAGCGAGCCGCTGCCCGTCTTGGTCTGATGGTTGTCGTAGCGCACGGCCTCGTCGATGATGCCGTACAGCGTGACGCTCGACTGCGCATAGGCCGACCCCGACAATGCAAATCCCAATGCAGTCAGTACACCTAATGTATTATTTTTCACGAGAAGATCCCCTTGCCGTTTGAGAAAGAATGGAAAATTTCAGGTCAACCGCCGCGTCGGAAGGGCGCGGCGTGTTTTTATTCGAAGATGTGACGCGAGCTGCCGCGTCCTATCTTGTTCTCTCAGTTCAGTGCGGCCACCGCGGCTGCGATTTTTCGGCAGCCGTCGTCGATGATCTCCACGCGGGTGGCAATCGACATGCGGAAGTAGGGGGATACCCCATAGGCTGAGCCTGCGACGAGGGCTACGCCGACCTGTTCGAGCAGGTAAAGCACGACGTCGGCGTCGCCCTCGAGAAGTTTTCCTTGCGGCGTGGTGCGGCCGATCATGCCGCTGCAATTCACATACAGATAGAATGCGCCGCCCGGCGTCCGGCAACTGATGCCCGGAATGGCGTTGAGCGCTTCCAGTGCGTGGTCGCGCCGCTCGCGATAGGTCCGCACGGATTGAGCGACGAAGCTCTGGTCGCCGGCGAGCGCGGCGAGTGCCGCGGCCTGGCTGATGGAGCTGGCGTTACTGGTCGACTGCGATTGCAGCGTATCCATAGCCGCGATCAGATCGGCCGGGCCGGCCGCGTAGCCGATACGCCAGCCGGTCATCGCATAGGTCTTCGACACGCCGTTGACGACGAGGGTCCGGTCCGCCAGCGCAGGTTCGACGGACAGCAGGTGTTGAGGGGCGTCGCCATCGAAGCGAATATGCTCGTAGATATCGTCCATCATCACCAGCACGCGCGGATAGCGCAGCAGGACGTCGGCCAGTGCGCGCAGTTCAGCGGACGTATAGGTTGCGCCGGTCGGATTGGTGGGCGAATTGATCACCAGCCAGCGCGTGCGCGGCGTAATGGCGGCTTCGAGCAGCGCGGGTGTCAGTTTGAAGCCGTCTTTCTCGGTGCAGGGCACGACCACCGGCACGCCGTCGCAGGCCAGCGTCATGTCCGGGTAGGAGACCCAGTAGGGCGCGGGAATCAGCACTTCGTCGCCGGCTTCGACGGTAATGGCCAGAGCATTGAAGATTGCGTGCTTGGCGCCGCACGTCACGATGATGTGCTTCGGATCATACGAAAGCCCATTTTCACGCTTGAGCTTGTCGGCGATCGCGGCGCGCAGTGCAGGCGTGCCGGCGGTTTGCGTATAGCGTGTTTCACCGCGCTCCATGGCTTCGAAGGCGGCGCGGCGGATGTGCTCGGGCGTATCGAAGTCGGGCTCACCCACTACCAGATTCACAATGGTCTTGCCCTGGCGCCGCAGTTCGGCGGCACGGTCGGCCGCGGCACTGCTAGGCGAAGGTTTGATGCGCTGGACACGGGCGGCGATACGCGATGCACTCACACTGGACTCCTTCGACGGCGTTTAACGAGCCCTAACAGTAAGCGTGCGAAAAAGTTGACGCTAAGACGTCTTTCCGCTGGGGTAATAACATCCACTTATGACGCGATGACGTGCGTGCTCTAGCCGCAGTGCACCCAGATCGCACGCCTTGTCGTTGATGCCGTTGCGCAGCGGTGCAGCATGCTCGCCTCGGCGAAACGTCGGTGTAGGGGTTTTTTTCGGGCTGTGCGCGACGTAGCGCTTGCCTTATGATTGTTGCATCCCGTACACAGTGATGGATGCGACCAGCGTGAACCTGCGGCGTTTGAAGTACTTTGTGAAGATCGTCGATATCGGCAGCCTGACCCAGGCTTCCGAGGTGTTGCATATCGCCCAGCCCGCATTGAGTCAGCAGTTGATCACGCTCGAGGACGAGTTTCAGCAGCAGTTGCTGGTCCGCACGAAACGCGGCGTGACGCCCACGGAGGCGGGCGCCACCTTGTATCGCCACGCGAAATTGATCCTGCGTCAGTATGAGCAGGCGCAGGCCGACGTGAAGAGCGCGGGGCAGACCTTATCGGGCCAGGTGTCGGTTGGCCTGGCGCCAGGCACGGGTGCGTCTGCGCTGTCACTGCCTCTGTTGCGCACGGTGCGCGCCCGTCATCCGGACATTCTTCTCTACATCAACGAGAACTTCGGCACCACGTTGAGCGAGCTGATCATGAACGGTCGCATGGACATGGCGGTCCTCTACGGCGACAAGCCGGTCCATGGGTTGTCGTTCCAGTTGCTGATGAACGAGGAACTGTTCCTCGTTGCGCCGCGCAGCATGGGAATCGCGCAGGATCAGATCAACGTGACCGACTTGCGCGACGTGCCCTTGCTGCTGCCGCGCCCCTACAACTACCTGCGCAAGTATGTGGACGAGGGATTCGCCCGCGTGCAGATGATCCCGAACGTGGTCGCCGAGATCGAATCGGCATCGACGCTGTCGGCGGCCGTGAGTGCGGGCATCGGCGCGACCATCCTGCCGGACTCCACCGCTCGCGTGGTGGCGGCGGCCGGCGACGTCGTGCAGTGCCGCATCGTGTCCCCCGTGATCAAGATCCCGCTGTCGGTCTGCCTGTCCGACCACCTTCCTCTTTCCGAGCCCGCCGCGGCCGTCAAGGACATCCTGCTGGAGCTGGCGGGAGACCTCGCGCTCGACGTGCGCTCGGAGTCCGGCGCCGATACATAAGCGCGCCTTATCGCTACAAACCCAAACCGTCTTGGCGCATTTTTTATGCGCCGGATACATTGAGTCCATCGTCAGTCGCGCCGGCTCCAGATGGGTGGGCGCGACATGCGTCTAACGGGGCATGGACTCAAAGATGGATCTTCAGAAGATTAAGGGCCTTATAGACCTGCTGGCCGACTCGCCGCTCGCCGAACTCGAACTGATCGAGGGCGAGGAAAAGATCCGGCTTGTCAAAGCGCTGCGGCGCGACAGGGTGGCGCGCTCCGGCGATGGTCGCGATCGGGCTGCCGCGATTGGTCCAGATCCGGTGGAGGATGAGGGTATGGCGGTGCCGCTGACAGGCACGGTACCGCCGTCTCCGCTTGAAGGAACCATGCCTCATCCGGTTGCGGCCGTGAGCGAATCGCGGCTGGTGGGCTCACCCATGTCGGGCATCGTCCATCTGACGCCGGCGCCGGGCGAAGCGCCGTTCGTGAACATCGGCGACACGGTCGCAGAAGGCCAGGTGCTGTGCACGATCGAAGCCATGAAGATGTTCAACGCGCTCGAAGCCGAATTCGGCGGCACGGTGGTCGAGATTCTCGTCAAGCCGGGCGACGAAGTGGACCTCGGCCAGCCGTTGTTCCGCGTGGGGGCGTGAAGACGATGCGTGAGCTGAATCGCCTATCGCCATTCGAATGTGACGACGTGGCTATATTCTCGGTTGAATGACGATGTTCGACAAGGTATTGATTGCAAACCGCGGTGAGATTGCGCTTCGCATCCAGCGTGCCTGCCGCGAACTCGGTCTGAAGACAGTGGCGGTCCACTCGCAGGCGGACGCGCAGGCGCGCTACGTGCGCCTCGCGGACGAGGCGCTGTGCATTGGTCCCGCTGCGCCGGGCCAGAGCTATCTGAACATCGCCGCGATCCTGTTTGCGGCCCATGTCAGCGGCGCGCAGGCCGTGCATCCCGGGTACGGTTTCCTCTCGGAGAACGCCGATTTCGCAGCACAGGTCGAAGCCGCAGGGTTGAGCTTCATCGGCCCGCGGCCCGAATCCATCCGTACCATGGGCGACAAGGTGGCGGCCAAACGCGCCATGCGCGCCGCTGGTGTGCCGTGCGTGCCGGGTCCGGATGGCGGCTTGCCAGACGACCCTGAAGCGATCCTGCGGGTCGTGGAAGAGATCGGTTATCCGGTCATCGTCAAGGCGGCGGGCGGTGGCGGAGGCCGCGGCATGCGGGTCGTGCAAGGTGCCGCGCAACTGTTGGAAGCGGTGTCCGTGACCCGCGAGGAAGCGCGCCGCGCATTCGGCAAGCCGGAACTGTACGTCGAGAAATTCCTCGAGCATCCGCGCCACGTCGAAATCCAGGTGCTCTGCGATACCCACGGCAATGCGCTGTGGCTCGGCTCGCGGGACTGCTCGATGCAACGGCGTCATCAGAAGGTGCTGGAAGAGGCGCCGGCGCCGGGCATCGACCCGGCGCTCATCCGCCAGGTCGGCGAGCGCTGCGTGGAGGCCTGCCGGCAGACGAACTATCGCGGCGCCGGCACGTTTGAATTCCTGTTTGAAGACGGCGAGTTCTACTTCATCGAAATGAACACGCGCCTGCAGGTCGAGCATCCGGTGACGGAGATGACCTCCGGTATCGACATCGTGCGGGAACAGATTCGCATTGCTCAAGGCCACGCGTTGACCGTGCGGCAGCCGGAGATTCGCGCAGTGGGACATTCGCTCGAATGCCGCATCAACGCTGAAGACCCGTTTACGTTTGCGCCTTGCCCCGGCAAGGTGACGGCGTGGGAATTGCCGGGTGGCAACGGCGTGCGGGTGGATTCGCATGTCAGCAGCGGGGTGGTGGTGCCGCCATACTACGATTCGTTGATCGCCAAGGTCATCACGCATGGGGCCACTCGCGACGAGGCCGTCGTGCGCATGCGGCTCGCGCTGGCGGAAATACGCGTGGAAGGCATCCATACCAATGTGCCGTTGCATCGGGCGGTGCTGGAGGACGAGGGATTCTGTGCGGGCGGCGTCGACATTCATCATCTGGAACGCTGGCTGGCAAAGAGGAAACAGGCATGACGCCCACCATTGAGCAGGCGTCGATCACGCACGCCGACATCACCGGATGGATGCGACCGGATTCAAACAGGACCGCCACCGTAATGAAACAGGACGATTCGGACGCCAAACTGTGTATCAGCATGCTGGGCACGACGGCCATGCTGTTCGAGGCGCCCGGCGCGCTCGATCTGCGTGTGCAACGCCGTATCTGGACGCTTGCCCGCGAGGTCGAGGCGTGGCCCGGCGTGCGCGAGGCAGTACCCGGCGTGACCAATCTGATGCTGACGTTTTCCACGCCGCCTGCCGACCCCGATGCGCTCGGCGCCGCGTTGCGCGAGGCATGGGATGCGGCCGCCGAGTTGCAGGTCGAAGGGAAAGTGGTGGAGCTGCCGGTGGCGTATGGCGGCGAGTTCGGGCCGCATCTGCACGACGTAGTGGCGCACACCGGCCTGTCCGTCGCCGAAGTCGTGCGGATGCACTGCGCGCCGCTCTATACGGTCTATGCGCTCGGCAGCCATCCCGGCTACTGCTATCTGGGCGGCATGGATCCGCGTATCGCCACGCCGCGCCGCAAGGTGCCGGTACTCGGCTTGCCGGGCGGGGCGGTGTCGATAGGCGGCGTGCAGACGGGTGTGTCGGCATCGGCGGGGCCGAGCGGCTGGAACACCATCGGCCACACCTCGATGTCGTTCTTCGACCCGACCCGCGACAACCCGGCCACGCTGGCGCCCGGTGACATGATTCGCTTTCGCGTCGAGAGGATCGTCCCATGATCGAGATTCTGTCTTCATCGGCGCTCGCCACCGTGCAGGACCAGGGGCGCGAGGGCTACCTGCGTTACGGCGTCGGCACGGCCGGGGCGATGGACCGGCTGGCGCTGTCGGTGGGTAACCTGTTGCTTGGCAATCCTGATGACGCGGCGGGGATCGAGATTCCGATGTTCCCGTTTCGTGTGCGCTTCCTTGACGACCAGGCGTTCGCCATTACGGGAGCCGATTGTTCCGTGCGGCTCGGCGACCGTCCCATTCTCCCCTGGTGGACCGCGCAGGCGAAGACGGGCGACGTGCTGACGATCGGCGTGCCGGCCAGCGGCACGCGCTGCTATCTGTCGCTCGCGGGCGGCGTGGACGTGCCGGTGGTGCTCGGCTCGCGCAGCACGCAGTTGCGGGGGCAGTTCGGCGGCTACGACGGTCGCCAGCTTCAGAAAGGGGACGTGGTGCAGGCGCTCGGCCGCGACGGCTGTGCGGCGTTGCCCGAGGTGGGTTTTGGCGCCGTGCCGCCCGAGTACTCGCTGCCGGGCCCGCTTGCTACGCCTGTGGCCGATGCGGCGGAAACGGTGGTGCGCGTGCTGCCGGCGGCGGAATACGATTGCTACCGGCCGGAATCGCTAGATGCCTTCTGGCGCGAAGGATGGAAGGTGACGCCGCAGAGCGATCGTTACGGCTATCGTCTGGCGGGGCCGGTATTGAGTGCGACGCACACGATCGAAAAGCGTTCGCACGGCATCGTCCCCGGCGTGATTCAGGTGCCGCATAGCGGCCAGCCCATCATCCAGTTGCGCGACGCGCAGCCGTCCGGCGGTTATCCGAAGATCGGCACGGTGATCGAAGCGGACCTGTGGCGACTCGCGCAGGCACGGATCGGCACGAAGCTGCGTTTCGTGCAGACGACCTATCCGGAGGCGGTGGCGGCCCTCGAAGAAGTGGAGCGCTACCTGCTAAAGGTCCGCAACCTCGTTGGTCTTTTTCGCAGTTCCAGACATTGACACATGACACAGAACATCGAAGTGGAACTCAGCGAACTTCGGCAAATCACTTCGTGGCTGGCGGCGGTGGATATCGAATTCATCGAAATCAGCCGGCCCGGGACGGTGGTGCGGTTGTCGATGGAGCGGGAAGTTGATGACGAGGAGCGCGTGTGCACGGTGCCCGCTGCGCATGGTGCGTCTCGCGCGCAGGATGCACAGGATTCGCGGAAGCAGACGACACAGGTGAACGCATCCTCGGTTGGGGTCTTTCTCACTACACACCCTGCGCGCTCCCCCGTTCCGCTTGCGGCCGTTGGCGTTCACGTCAGGCGGGGCGATGTGGTAGGTCTGCTGCGGATCGCGGAGTTGTGTGTCCCGGTCGTCGCGCCCGTGGACGGCAAGGTGATCCGATGGCTCGCGCCGCACGCCGGCCACGTCGGCTATGGCACGCCATTGCTGGAGCTTGCCGCATCGTCAGCGTCGCCGCCCTAGGAAACGGCTTCATACGCGCATGCCGCTGCGGCTGATGACGCGCGGCGGTGCTTCACCGGACATCGATTGATCAGACAAACGGAGAGTGGACGATGGAAATCGATCTGAACGCCGACCTCGGCGAAGGCTTCGGGCCTTACACCATGGGCGAAGACGAAGCGATGCTCGATATCGTCTCGTCGGCCAATGTTGCGTGCGGCTATCACGCGGGCGACCCAGTCATCATGGACAAGACGGTGCGCATGGCCCTGGCGCGGCAGATCGAGATTGGCGCGCATGTCGGCTTTCCCGACCTGCTGGGTTTCGGCAGACGGCAGATGCAGGCGGACCCGCTGGAGCTGGCCAAGTACGTGCTCTATCAGATGGGCGCGCTGGCCGGTATTGCGAAGGCTGCGGGACACCGCGTCACGCACATGAGTTTCCATGGGGCGCTCGGCAATATGGCGGCGGCGTCGTATGAACTGGCCGAGCCGCTCGTGCGGGCGGTCGCCGAGTTCGACCGCGACCTCATCATCAGCGTGTCGACCAATACGGAAATCGAACGGGCCGCCGAGCGCATCGGCATTCGCACGGCCAATACCTTCCTCGCCGACCGCGCCTACGACGATCAGGGTGCGCTGGTCTCGCGCAAGCTGGAAGGGGCGGTGATCAAGGACCGCGCCGCCGTGCTCGCGCGCGTCAAGGAACTGCTCGAGGACGGCACGATCACCACGATTGCGGGTAACAAGCTCAAGGTCACCGTGCAGTCGATTCTGCTGCACGGCGATACGCCTGGCGCAGTCGAGCTCGCACGCACGGTGCGGGGCGGAATCGAAGCCGCGGGCGGACGGGTGGTGCCGATATCGAAGCTGGTGCGGTGAGCGGCTTCAATGGGCTTCGTTCGGTTCTGCAAGGCCATGGCGGTTCGTCATAAGCCCGGCTTATCCCTTCAAACCCAACTCGTCTTGGCGGCGGTTTTCCCCGCCGTATACATTGATCAGTAAGGCAGTCGTCTACCTCGAAGGACGTTATTTCGCAGGTACGACATTTCGTAGAACTCCAGATAGAGGTAATTCATGCCGTTTTCAGACTATAAGACCGCGCTGGTGACCGGCGCTTCGACGGGAATGGGCGCAGCGATCGTCGAGCGCTTCTGCCGCGAAGGACTCGAGGTGCACGCGCTGGCACGCAACGCCGACCGTCTGGGCGAGCTGGCAAAGCGCACGGGTTGCATTCCGCATGCGATCGACGTCTGCGATCTGAACGCCGTGACGAAGCTGACTCAGGACGTGCCGTTCGATATCGTCGTGAACAATGCCGGCGTGTCGCGCAAGGGCTCGATTCTCGATGCGGGCGTTGAAGATATCGACGTGCAGGTTGAGGTGAATCTGCAGGCGGTCCTGCACCTGGTCCGCCTCACGATGCCGGGCATGGTGGCGCGCGATCGCGGGCATATCGTCAACATCAGCTCGATTGCGGCCATCTACAACTTCAACGGCAATTCGATCTATCACGCGACCAAGGCCGGGATTCATGCCTTGTCGCGGCAGTTGCGGGTGGATGCGACCGGCAGGCGCGTGCGCGTCACGGAGATCTGCCCGGGGCGCGTGGCTACCGATATCTTCGGCCATGTGCACGGCGATATTGAAGAGGCGCGCAAGAAATTCATCGACGGTTTCGAATTGCCGCTGCCGTCGGATATCGCCGACGCCATCGCCTTCGCGATCGCCGCACCGCTCGCCGTCAATATTAGCAATATGGAAATTCTGCCCACGCTGCAGGTGCCGGGCGGACTGACGACCATCAAACGCGAGCCGGCGGAGTAAGTCGGGCAAGCTGCGGCTCGCCCGCGAGAACATCATCCGAGTAGCATTACCAGGAGCCTTTTCATGCGAGCATCGGTCCTCGTTACCCGCGCGTCGTTTCCCGATATCGTGGCGCGCCTGCGGGTTCATTTCGACGTTACCGACAATCCCGACGACACCCTCTGGACCCAGCCCGAACTCATCGCGCGCCTGCAAGGCAAGAGCGCGGCGTTGACGGCCGGCAGCGACCGGATCGACGCAACTTTGCTCGACGCCTGTCCGCAGCTCAAGGCCGTCTGCAATATCGGCGTGGGCTATAACAACGTCGATGTCGAAGCCTGCACGGCCCGTGGCGTGCTGGTCACCAACACGCCGGACGTGCTGACCGACACCACGGCCGATTTCGGCTTTGCGTTGATGATGGCGGCCGCGCGGCGCGTCACGGAGTCCGAACGTTTTCTGCGCCGCGGCGAGTGGACGAAGACCGGGCGCTACGACATGTTCGTCGGTAGCGATGTGCACGGTTCAACCTTGGGGATCCTGGGGATGGGCCGCATCGGTCAGGCGATTGCGCGGCGCGGGGCGCTCGGTTTCGGCATGCGGGTGATCTATCACAACCGCTCGCAGCTCTCGCCGGATATCGAGGCGAGTTGCGGCGCGCGTTATGTCGACAAGGATACGTTGCTGCTCGAAGCCGATCACCTCGTTATCGTCGTACCGTATTCGGCCAGTTCCCACCATGCTATCGGCCTGCAGGAACTTCGCAAGATGAAGTCTTCGGCGACGCTTACGAATATCGCGCGCGGCGGCGTGGTCGACGATGCCGCGCTGGCGGAGGCGTTGGCCGAGGGCAGCATCGCGGCGGCAGGGCTCGACGTGTTCGAAGGCGAACCGGCCGTGAACCCGGCGCTGCTGGCGCTGAGCAACGTGGTGCTCACACCGCATATCGGCAGCGCCTCGGTCAGCACGCGGCGGGCTATGGCCTCGCTGTGCGTCGACAACCTGCTTGCGGCGCTCGGTCTTGGCGCCACGCCCGGCAAGCCGCCGACACCGGTCAATCCGCAAGTCCTGACGGGCGCACCGGCCGCTGTCTGAGCGCGTTGCGCGCGCTTGCTCGCGTTTGATCCGATTCGATTCGGTACGCGCTTTGGCCTCGATGCCAAAGCGCGTCTAAAAATAAGGGTGGCGCAAAACGCGCTATCCAACGGAGACAAAAGACATGCACAACCTCGCCCAGAGGGCCGTCCCACGGGCCTCACCCGCATCATTCGCGAAACTTATTGGACCAGAAGAAAGGCGTCTGCAACCTTGAATTTTCGCGAGCTAGTATGAAATCAATGCAGGAGTCAACGGTGTCTTCGCATTGAAAACGGTGTGGCCGCTGATTGTCTAACGCGCGGCACCGGTCCGATCCGAATCATTGGGGCGTGCAACATGAAACTTCATTTTGACCTGGCAACCGTGCTGCAAGGTGACTACGGCGCGCTCTTTCTGCACGGGGTCGAACTTACGCTGGCGATGGCCGCGTTAGCGTGGCTGCTGTCGTTGTTCGTAGGCATTCTGCTCACGCTGATCCGCCTGACCCACAATCGAGTCGCGACCGCTTTCGTGGCGGCCTTCGTTGCCTACCATCGCAACGTCCCGACGCTCGTGCAGATCCTGTTCTGGTACTTCGGCATCTCGTACATTCTGCCCACCGGATTGCAGACGATTCTGAACGACTACAACGGCCAGTTTATCTTTGCCGTCGTCGCGATCGGTTTGTGCAGTGGTGCTTACCTCTCCGAAGATATCCGCAGCGGCTTGCGCGCGATTTCCTATGGCCAGTACGAGGCGTCGCGTGCATTGGGGCTGAACTTTCTAGACGGTCTGCGCTTTGTGATTTTGCCTCAGGCCTTGCGCAATGCAATTCCGCAGATGGTCAATCACGCGGTCGTGCTCTTCAAGAACACGAGCCTGGCCATGGCAATCGGGGCGGCGGAACTGACCTACGTGACGCGGCAGATCGAGAACGAAACTTTCCTGTCCTTCGAATCGTACCTTGTGGCGACGGTGGTCTACCTGACGATCTCGCTCGTCATCATGCTGCTGGGAGCGAAGCTCGCTACGTACTACCGCATTCCAGGAGTGAAGTGATCATGTTCGCTATCTTGCGCGACAACTGGACGCTGCTGCTGATCGGGCAGTATCCGCATGGTCCGATCGGCGGGATTGTGCTGACGATTCTGCTGTCGCTATCGGCGCTGGTGATCGCCTTCCCGCTCGGCATTCTGGTAGCGCTCGCCCGGATCAGCCCGTTCGCGTTTCTGCGCGCGCCGGCTACCGGACTCGTCTACATGGTGCGCGGCATCCCGCTCCTGATGGTGATCTTCTGGGTATATTTTCTGGTGCCCGTCTTGACGGGCTACCCCGTCACGGGTTTCGTGACGATGCTGTGCGCCCTCGTGATCTACGACTCGGCGTATCTGGGCGAGATCATTCGTTCGGGTATCGAAGCATTGCCTAAAGGACAGGCCGAAGCCTCGCGTGCGCTGGGTATGAGTTACCTGAAGACCATGCGCGCGGTGATCCTGCCGCAGGCGCTCTATAACGTGGTACCTAGCATGGTCACGCAGTTCGTTTCGACGGTGAAGGAGACCTCGCTTGGCTACATCATCAACGTTCAGGAAATCTCCTTCGCAGCGGATCAGATCAACAACCGCCTGCTGACGAAACCGTTCGCCGTATATCTGATTCTGGCGTTGAGCTACTTTGTCCTGTGTTATGCGCTGACGCAATTCGCGCAGTATCTGGAGCGCCGCGTCACGCGCAAGCGGGCCGGCAAGGCGGCGAAGAACGGCAGGACGGCGAGTGCTTCGCTGAACCACCCGCTGCCCACCGAGAACTAGGCGCTTCAGCATTTCGAAGGAATCCCCATGATCAAGTTTTCCAGCGTCAACAAATGGTACGGCGAATATCACGCGCTCGTGGACGTCAACGCGGAGGTCCGCAAAGGCGAAGTGGTCGTCGTGTGCGGTCCGTCCGGTTCGGGTAAGTCGACTTTGATTCGGACGGTCAACCGGCTTGAGGAAATCGACCGCGGGCAGATTGCGTTCGATGGGCAGAACATCCACGACCGCAAGCTCGGTCTGAACGCTTACCGAAGCCGCATTGGGTTCGTGTTTCAGCAGTTCAACCTGTTCCCGCACCTCTCCGTGACGGAGAACATCATTCTCGCGCCCATGCGTGTGAACGGTCTCAAGCGGGCAGAGGCGGAGCGCAAGGCCGCGGATCTGCTGTCGCGCGTCGGGTTGTCCGCCAAGGGCAAGGCGTATCCGCCGCAACTCTCCGGCGGCCAGCAGCAGCGCGTTGCCATTGCCCGGGCCCTGGCGATGGATCCTCCCGCGATGCTGTTCGACGAACCCACCAGCGCGCTGGACCCGGAGATGGTCGGCGAAGTGTTGAACGTCATGAAAAGCCTCGCTCAGGACGGCATGACGATGATGTGCGTGACCCACGAAATGGGTTTCGCACGCGAGGTCGCCGATCGGGTCTGGTTCATGGACGCCGGCAAGATTCTCGAAACAGCGGAGCCCGGCGAATTCTTTTCGTCGCCGAAGCATGCACGCGCGCAGCGATTCCTCTCGGACTTGCGCACGCACTGATCCGGTTTGATTGCGTTACTCATATACCTCTGGAGCACAACGATGCACGTAAAGAAGATGGTGGCGGGGATGCTGGTACTTGGCGGCGCCGCCGCGTGTTTTACCCCGGCTTACGCGGATCAACTGGCCGATATCAAGAGCCATGGCGAGTTGACCTGTGGGGTCTATTCGAACGTCGAACCGTTTTCGTATCCGAATGCGCAGACGCGTCAGCTCGAAGGCATGGACGTGGACCTGTGCAACGCCATCGCGAAGCACATCGGCGTGAAGGCGAAGCTCGAACCGCTCGCCGTCGAAGCGCGCATTCCGCAACTGAAGTTGGGGCGGGTCGATCTGGTGGTGGCGAACCTCGCGTACACCAAAACGCGTGCGACCCAGATCGCCTTTAGCGACGCTTACTATTCGACGAAGGAAGTGCTGGTCGTCAAGAAGGCGGATGCGAGCAAAAAGCTGACCGATTTCACCGGGCAGAAGATTAGCGCGGCGGACGGCTCCACGTCCGCACAGTCGATTCCGCTCTCGATCAAGGACGGCCAGGCTGTCACCTTCCACGACACCAGTTCGGCCTTCCTCGCGCTCGAGCAGAACAAGGTGCGAGGCTTTGTCACGAACCAGATGACGGCTACCAAGATCGCGAAGCAGGTCGACGGCACTGACGGCGCGGTGGCGATTGCCGCGGAGCCGATGCTGATCGAGCCGATCGCCGTGGGTCTGCGCCAGAACGAGCCGGCCGCGCTCGATGCGGTCAACAAGGCGCTCCAGGCGATGGAGCAGAGCGGCGAGATGAGCGCCATCTTCGACAAGTGGCTTGGCCCGAAGACGGCCTATGGTCTGGTGCGCACCGACAAGGTGACGCCGATCGGCCAGCTCAAGTTCACGCCGGTGTCCTGAGGACGAATGGGTCTCCGGCTGCGGCAAGACGACGTTTGCGCGTAAACTGGCGGACGTGCCGCAGGCGGGGTGTGTCGACGGCGATGAACGACGTTTGACGCGCGCCGCCGGCAGCGAAAATCAGGAGGATTCAAGTTGGAAAACATTCTGCAGATGTTCGATCTATCGGGACGTCGTGCGTTGATCACGGGTTCGAGTGCCGGGATTGGCTATGCGCTGGCAAGAGGGCTTGCTGCCGCAGGGGCCGAGGTGATCCTGAATGCCCGCAGCGAAGCGCCGCTCACGGAGGCGGTGAGCCGGTTGCAGGCCGAGGGCGCGGTCGCGCACGCGGCGCGCTTCGATGTGACGTCCGCAGGCGCCGTCGAGGAAGCGATCGAGCGCATCGAAGGTGAGATCGGCGCGATCGATATTCTGGTCAACAACGCCGGCATGCAGCGCCGCGCGTCGCTCGAGCAGTTCACTCATGCGCAATGGCAAGAGCTCATGAAGACCAATGTCGACAGCGTGTTTCTGGTCGGGCAGGCGGTGGCGCGGCATATGATCGAGCGCAAACGCGGCAAGATCATCAACATCTGCTCCGTGCAGAGCGAACTGGGCCGGCCGAATATCGCGGCTTACACGGCAAGCAAAGGCGCGGTCAAGATGCTGACGAAGGGCATGGCCATCGACTGGGGGCAACATGGCATTCAGGTCAACGGTCTCGGCCCAGGCTACTTCAAGACGGAGTTGACCGAGGCCCTCGTCAAGGATGAAACGTTCAGCAAGTGGCTGATCGGCCGCACACCGTCGCGGCGTTGGGGCGATGTCGAAGATCTGGTCGGCGCCGCCGTGTTTCTGGCGAGCGGCGCTTCGAACTTCGTGAACGGTCACATCCTGTATGTCGATGGCGGGGTTACGGCCACGTTGTAGAGGTGCGGGACCTGGCGCGTCGTTGAGGGCGAATTGCAGCGCTCGCCCGAGGCGGCGAGCAATGGACAAACGTGACAGGTCTGCGGGGCGCTGCGCCGCTTCCTGCTTAAATCGCACAGGAAGCGGCGCAGCTTGCAGCTTACTACTCAGTCGTTACTACTTCAGTCAGACCGTCAGAAGCGGTATGTCGCACCGACCTGGAAGAAGCGGCCAAGGTCCGTGTACAGCGACTGGTCGTAACCCGTGATGTCCGGCGTCGCCTGCCACTCGACGTCAAACGGCGGCTTGCGGTCAAACAGGTTGGTGATGCCGCCGTAAATCGTCCAGTGCTTGATGCCGCGATAGCTTGCCATCAAGTTGAACTGGCTGTACGACGCCACCGAACCCGGTCCGCCGTCGCCGAACTCCGCCGCCACCGCGTTCGTGTAAGGGCCTGTGTATTGCCAGGTCAACGAGGTGGTCAGGTTGTGGAAGTCCCAGGCCAGCGTCGTATTGCCTTTCCAGCGCGGCGTGCTGGCGCCGAACGGTTGCAGATACGCGAGGTTGTTGCCGGCGAAGTCCTGCGGCGCCGCGCCCGGGCTACGCAGCTTGTAGTGCCATACGTAAGCCCAGTCGCCGGTCAGCGTGAACGTACCGTAAGTGGTGCGAAGCGCTTTACGGAAGTTCATGTCGAAGCCGTCGGTGTCGAGCGAGCCGAGGTTGACGAACGGCTGCACGATATAGCGGATCGTGCCATCCGGATTGCGCACCACGGTCGACGGATCGTTCGCCTGAAGCTCCGCGTTTGGATCTGCCGTGCCGATCACGCCGTCGATGTGCACCTTGTAGAACGCCGCACCAATATCGGTCAGCGCGTCGGGCGACAACTGGAAGCCGATGTTGTAGTTCTTCGTGTGTTCGGGTTGCAGATCCGGATTGCCGGTGGTCTGCTCCGTGGTGAAGTGCTTCGTCGGCACGCCGCTCGGATCGTACGGATCGACCAGGTTCTGGTGACCGAGATACACCGCCTGCGAGTTTTCGACGCCCGTCGGCGCGCGGAAGCCGCGGCTGAACGATGCGTAGGTGGTCAGCATGCGTATCGGCTGGAAGCGCAGGGCGAAGCTCGGCGAGAAGGCGCCGCCGAAGTCGCTGTAGTGGTCGTAGCGCGAGGCTTGCGTGAAGGTCAGGTTGGTGAGGAGCGGAATATCGATCTGATAGAACGCCGCGGCCACATTGCGCGAGCTATCCACAGACTGCACGTTGGCCGGCGCCGTGATGCCCTGCGACGACAGCGTCTGCGGATTGATCACCGACGACTCATGACGGAATTCCGTGCCGAACCCGAGACCGACGTTACCCGTCGGCAACGTGAACAGGTTCGCCGTCGAGGTCTTGGCGGTCAGGCTATCCACTTTCGAAATCGACTGCTGATTGTCGTCCGTGAACACGCCATTCAGGCCGTTCGGCGTGGAAGATGGATTCGCGAAGTTATACGTGCCGTTCATCAGCATATTCTCGAGGCCCGCCACGTTCAGGCGGTTCGAGTACGTCGTGTCGACCGTGCTTTGCGAGTGGCCGTAATCAGCGGACCAGTCCCAGTTACCGAGCTTCGCGGTGTTGAACGAACCCTTGACGCCGGTCGAAGCCATCCAGAACGTCGATACGGTATCCGCCACGCCGACGTTGTTCGGGAACGTCAGGTTGATCGGCGTCGCCACGCCAAACGGGTTGAACGGATTCGAGGCCGGCACCGTGCGCGGAAGCGGGGAGACGGAACCCGCAGATGGGTTGAACACGTTGGTGGTGCTGCTGATCGAAGCAGGGCCCTGCAACTGCACGTTTTCGTCGCGGCTCACCCAGAAGCCGGCGTACGCTTCGGTGTCTTCGTCGAGCTTGAAGGTGCCGCGAACCTTTGCGTTCAGGCGCGTTACGGCGGGTGTCAACGAGGTGCCGGCAGCGACGTTGTACGTGCATGACTGGCCGGCGTTCTTCGCCGCGGTACTGCCGGGCGGGCAGGGGTTCAACGCCACATTGCCGCCGGGAGTGGCCCAGTACGATTGCTGGTTCGGGCCAAGCGGCGCTGCGTGGCCGCCGTCGTACTGCGTGAAATCCTGACCCGACGTCATGTCGCGATCGGCAAGTGTCGAGCCGCTGTCGCGGTAGTAGCTGGCCGCGGCCGTGACGTTGAAGCGATCGGAGTTGAGATCGCCGAAACCGCCCAGCACGCTAAAGCTGCCCTGGCCATTGCCCGGGTGCTGTGCCTTGCCCAGTTGGGTGTCGAGCTGCAGGCCCTGGAAGTTCTTCTTGGTGATGATGTTGACGACACCGGCAATGGCATCGGAGCCGTAAATCGACACCGCCCCCGTCTTGACGATATCGATATGATCGACGATGTTCAGCGGAATCGAGTTGACGTCGAAGAAGGTGTCGGTGAAGTTCACCGCTTGCGCGTAGTTGGCGACCCGTTGTCCGTCCACCAGCACCAGTGTGTACTTTTCGCTCAGGCCGCGCAGTGCAATGCCGGCTCCGCCCGGCGCCGAGCTGTTCATCGTGGACTGCGACCAGCTACTCGCGGAATTGGCCGCGGTACCGCGCAGGAAGTCGGAGACGGTGGTGTAGCCGCTTTGCTGGATGTCCTTCGCCGTAATGGTTTGAACTTCGATATTGCCGACCTTGTCCGACGTGCGGATCAGCGAACCCGTGACTTCAAATTTCTTGAGCTGCTTGACACCCGGCGTACCTGCGGCGTCCGTTGCAGCAGCAGGCGCCGTGGCACCGTCTTGCGTACTCGCCTGCGCGACCGTCGCGCTCGATGCAGCCACAGCCCCTGCTGCCGATGGCTGACTCTGGGCGAAGGCGGAACTGCCCACCACAGCCGTTATAGCCACTTCGGCCCAAAGTATTTTTCGTATGGCCGAACCTAAAGCCTTCTGTCTCATGTTTCTCTCTCTTGCCACTAACGCCGGTTGTTATACGAAGAGGCCTGGCGAGCCCCTTCGTTCGCGGTACCCCACCGCCTTGCCTGGTTTCTCGATAATTTGAGTAGGTATACTAATTAATAGGCCTGATCTGGCATGAGACGTGTCAGCTTCCATGGAAGGAAGCCCTGGATGTTTTTCAAACGAGCAATACCCACCTCACCCCGTTTATCAGGGTATGGAATTAGTTATCCTCAATGAATGGAATTGCCGGGCGCCTCTCGTGTCTCTGCAATGCCGGCAACGATGCGTTGCGCCCGCTTGCGACCCCTACTGCTCTTGCCGCCCAACAACAGGGCTGCATCTGTCTTTCATTTCGTGTACGGAAACATATCAGGGCAGAAATATTTCGTCAAAATTTGTTTGAGATAGGTAAATAAAGTGTGTGCTTTTCGTAACATGAATAGGCCACATGTTTTCTCCGACGACACGCCCGCAGTGGCGCTGAGGGCCCGGGCGATCGCCGCGTCCAGCGCGCCGTCAAGCCCGTGGGCGGGGGCGTTGAGCGAACGGTGAGGGCGCAGTTTGAGGAGAGGGAGGGTGTGTGTCCGAGACGAGTGGACAAAAAAAGACCTGCACACCCAAGGGAAGGAGGCAGGTCGAGAAACACTGACAAGTGCACTTACGTCGGAGTAAGTGAGAGTAAGTGTAATGCAAATGAAAATAAAATGTAAACATGGAAGGCGAGAAAAATCGATGCAGACGCACCCAATCCGCTTGAGCGCCGTAAGCGCCAGGATTTGAAGCGCGCCTGAACCGTCATGAATGGTATGCGCCAGCACGCATAGCGACTCGAACTAGACAGTCAAACTTAAAAGGTTAACTTGCAAGTTTGGCTGTCTACCCTCACTATTGCCGCACGCTCAATTCACTTGCCGCTGAAAGATCATGCCTACCAGTACCTTCGAGCAGTCCGTTCTCGATCTCATGCAGGCCTTAGGCCTGCTGATTCGACGTACCCGCAACGAGTCCTATGGGGGAGAACTCTCCATGACGGAGGCGCTCGTCATGTCACGGCTGGCTAAAGACGGGGCCGCCACGACTGCAGCACTCGCGCGTGCCGAAAAGATGAAGCCGCAGTCGATGGGCACGACCATTACCTCGCTTGAGGACATGGGCATCGTCACGCGCACGCCGCACGCAACCGACGGTCGTCAGATGCTGATCGAACTGACACCGAAGGGTGTCCAGTTGCGCAAAAAGGATGTCGAAGCGAAGCTGATGTGGTTGTCGCAAGTGATCGCCGAACTCGACGCCGAGGAGCGCGACACGCTATTCAGGGCTGCGGGGATCATCAAGCGGCTGGCCGAGACGTGAGCGAGCAATGACCCATATCGACAAGCACGCTAGCGTGTCCGACGGGATCAGTCCGTCTGTCTGGAAGGTGGCCATCGTCGCGGTGATTGGGCCGTTTATGACCCAGGTCGATTCAACCGTGGTCAATGTGTCGCTGTCGACTATCAGTCACACGCTGGCCTCACCGATTGCGACTGCGCAGTGGATCGTGAGCGGCTACCTGCTGGCCATGACGCTGATGTTGCCGCTCAACGGCTGGCTCGTGGACCGCGTCGGCGCGAAGCGGCTCTACATTCTCTGCTTCTCGACGTTCACCCTGGCGTCGGTTTTATGCGGCGCGTCCCGCACGATGGGCGAACTGATTGGTGCGCGCGTATTCCAGGGGCTGGTGGGCGGCGTGCTGGCCCCCATGACCCAGATGATGATTGCGCGCGTAGCGGGAAAAAACATGGCGCGTGTGATGGGCTACGCCGCGCTGCCCATTCTGCTCGGCCCTATTCTCGGTCCGGTATTGGCGGGGACGATCCTTGCGCACGCGGCGTGGTCCTGGCTGTTCTACCTCAACGTACCTGTCGGCATTCTGGGTGTCGGACTGGCTGCGTGGCTGCTCGCGCGCGATACCGTATCTGTACAGAAGCGTCCGTTCGATTTTCTCGGCTTCGCGATGATTTCACCTGGCCTCGTCGCGCTCATTTACGGGCTGCAAAATGCGTCGCGGGCAGAGGGGCGGTGGGTATTGTTCGCCGGCGCGGTGTTGTTTGCGGGGTTCTTGCGGCACGCCTTCCGCAAGGGCAGTTCGGCGCTAATCGACATACGGGTTTTCGCGGAGCGAACCTTCTCTGTCGCCGCGGTCACGCAATTTTTCGCCAACGGTGTTCTGTTTGGCCGGCAACTGGTGGTGCCTTTGTACCTGATCGCAGGTTGTGGCTTGTCCGCGGCGCAAGCGGGTTGGCTCGTGGCTTCGACGGGCGTCGGCATGATGTGCTCGTTTCCGCTGCTGGGATTCCTGACCGAAAGATATGGCTGCCGCGCGGTCTCGGCAGGAGGGGCGTTGCTGGCTTTTTTGAGCACGATCGCGTTCCTCTGGATGCCAGGGCATCAGTTCTCGTCGACATGGGCTGTGATCAGTCTTTTCCTCGCCGGCGTGGGTCAAGGAACGATCGCGATACCGTCGATATCGGCAGCGTATGCGTCGATTCCGAAAGCACGGATTGCGGTGGCGAATACGGCATTGAACATTGCGCAAAGGGTAGGCGGGCCGGTGGTGACCACGCTCCTCGCCGTGGTCATTTCGTTGAGCATGCACGATCATATGAGCGCTCAGCCACAGCAGTTTCTGATGGCGTTTGCGATGCTCTCCTGCCTTCATCTATTGGCTTTTGGGGCGGCGACTTTGCTGCCGCTGCGGATACATCGCGCGGCTGAGGCGTGAGGGCCGGAGCGAATCCGGTGGCGGGCTATTGGTAGAAAACCCCTTCTTCTGACCCGGGACGGTCCGACGGTTCGTTAGCTGCCACCTTTGTAAAGCTCCAGCATCTGCGCCGCCTGGCCACTATGCTGAAAGTCTTCCAGCTCGCGCGTCACCTGCTCGCGTGTCTTTCCAGGGAAAACAGAGGCGACCGGTGCGACAGACGGAAGCGCGACCGCTGGAACCGTCGGGGCGCTGCTATCCGCCACGGACTCTTGCGGGTTGATCGCGGTCTGGGCGAAACATCCGTCTGCGATGCTTCCCGCTATCAGGACAAGACAGATAGGGATCGATCGATAAAATTTCATGAAAATTCTCCTTCGGAGTCCGATGGATGGGTCCGTGCATCATTCGTTGATCGACAGCAGTCCTCGCAGGGGCCAAAGCAGATTCGGCTAGTTGCGACGATCAACCGGTCTGGGTGCATTCGGACGCGTGCCCTTTCAGCGTTGCTGTCATACTTATTCTTCGTCAGACGAGACACTGTCGCAACGCACATGCGTAGGCAACGGAGGCGTGCCACCGGCGAAAGATGTAGGCACTCCTGTTGTCCGGTCCGGGTGACGTGCCGGGTGACGTGCTCGGTCGTCACCTCGCGTGCCGGAGCACCTTCCTGACCCAGGACGACGCGGGCAGTTACACACCACGGTGCCGATACATTTGTGGCTGATGGCGCCGATGGCGACCTGTTATGCTGCTTTTGCCGCACGTTGGCTACGCACGAGGGGGCTACGCCTGATACCGCGCACCATCCAGCCACGGTGGCTTTCCGATCGAGCAGCCTCATGAGATGGTCACAGTTCGTAGTACGCAAGTTCGGCTCGGAGGCTGTGGAGCGTGCTTTCCGTATGGACTATGCGCGTCGCTACGCGGGCCAACGCAGGCTGGCCGGCACCATCTTCACGCTGATGTGGATAGCGTTTTCCATCCACGACTATTGGCGGCTGGACAGGCTCGATCCCGGAGGCATCAACCACGTTGGCCTCGTGCAGCTTGCCGGCGCGGTGGGTATGGCGATCCCGGTATGGTTGACGTGGGGGCCGCGTGCCTTTGACGAGCGATGGGCGGTCGGATTGATGTGCGTCTGGACGCTGAGCTGCTGGCTCGCCCTTATGAGGATGATCGTAACTTACCCGATTGACCTGGCCATTCGGGAAGTCTTCCCCTTCTTATATTTGACCCTTTTCGTGATATTCACGTCGTTCCGACTCCGTGCAATCACGGTGGCGTGGCTAGTCGGACTATGCGTTGTCACGTTCCGCATGACGCTTTACCTCTGGCCTCGGGGCAGCGCTGCCACGCAGTGGGACGACTGGATTACCCGTGGACGTATGGTGCCGATGATGTATATCGTCGGCACGGTTGTCAGCATTCAGTTTGAACGCGCTGCCCGGCGCGAATTTATATTCCGGCGCACCTTGCACGCAGCCAAGGCGCGCGTCGACGCCGCGTCCCGCGTGGTCAGGCAACAAAACGAACGCATGAGAGAACTCGTCAAAGAGAAGGAGCGGTTCTTTTCATCGGCCTACCACGATATCCAGCAGCCCCTCGCCGCGATAAATCTTTTCATCCGTAGCGCGCGGATAAAACTCGAAGACGAACACGCCGCAAGCCATGATCTCGATGTCATCGAAGAAACGGCACGCGACATTCTCGACATGTTCAAGGATATCCAGGACTACAGTGAATTAGGCTCATACGTCCCGCACCTGGCGCCGGTCGATACGCAGGATCTGCTGACGGAAGTTTTCGAGCAATACCTTGAACCGGCGAGGTCGCGGGGCATCGAATTCAGAAGCAGCGTGCGGCAGCGGCGGCCGCCGCCCATCGACAGCGACCGCGCCTTGTTCAAGCGGGCATTGTCCAATCTTGTATCGAACGCGATCAAGAACACCGCTGCGGGAGGCGTTGTAATCGGCTGGGTGGAGATCGGAGAACGGCTTCGCATCGACGTATGGGACACAGGCGTCGGTATCTCGGCCGAGCATCGGGATGCGATATTCGCCGAGTACTACCAGATCAGCAACCCGGGTCGCGATCGCTCGAAGGGCCTGGGACTCGGGTTGTCTATCGTCCATCGGGTTGTCGGGATTCTGCCGAAGCACAGCATGCGTTTCTGGTCGGTCGAAGGGCGCGGGTCGCGCTTTTCCATGTACGCTCCGATATCGGAAATTACACCTGTCGTCGAGACAGACAATCGGAGCAACGACGCGTTCACGTCGATCCTCAAGGACAAGTACATCCTGCTTTGCGACGACGAACCGGCCGTTCTCGAGGGCCTGCGCCGGTTGTTCCTCAGTGCTGGCGCACTGGTGGATACCGCCGAGTCGATGGCGGGATTCGAAGCGATTCTCGCCGACGACGGCCGCGCACCCGACATCATCGTCACCGATATCAGACTGCGCGACGGGCCGACCGGCATCGAGGTCGCCGAACGGATCAGGCAGCATTTCGCCTGGGCAGGCGTGCTTCCCGTTGCGTTCATCACGGGCGAACTGGTGTCGCCTCACGCACTTCGCGATTTTCCCGAGCCGTTCGTGCTGTTGCGAAAGTCTTCCGCGCCGGAGAGTACGCTTGCGGAAGTCAGTCGGTTCGTTGCCGCGCAACAGCCGACAGGCTTCGATCATGCTCGGGATCCGTGACTGGCGGGACGCCGAGTTTGATCCCTCTATCGGCCAGCATGACGATGAGTTCCGTACGGCGCCGCAGATTGAAGTGCGCAAGCAGATGACTGACGTATTTCCGTACCGTGACGTCCTCGAGTCCCATCTTCAAGGCAATGGCCTTGGATGGCAGTCCGCGCACCAGCCACGTCAACGTTTCGAACTCTCTCGGCGTGAGTCCTAGCCCGGCTGCGTTGCTTATTTCCGAACTGCCGCCGGGCCGCTCGTGCCCTGGTTCATTTGCCGGCGTTTCGCTTGTGCCGATGTCGTGCCTGAACCTCGCGATGCTGGAGGCGGGCAGGAACACACCTCCGACAAGTACCGCGCTTATCGCTGCATGAAGCGCTTCAGGAGGTGACGACTTGGGCACGTATCCCATGGCACGGAGTTCGATGCATCGACTAATGGTTTCCATGCTCTCGTCAGCCGATATCACGATCACCGGTAACGACGGTCGCGACTCCTTCAGTTCGGCAAGCGCCTCGCAACCGTGACCATCGGGAAGATCGAGATCGAGAAAAACGATGTTCAGGAGTTCGCCGCGCGCGTGATGCAAGCCTTGCGACAGCGTACTCGCGTGCAACAACTCGATGCCCGGATACAGCTCTCTTAGTAAAAGCGCCAATCCGGCCCTGAACAGCTCGTGATCATCGACGATCAGTACGCGCATTCCATCGTCTCCCTGGACCGCTTTCGCGACGAGCTGCAATGACACTGTGGATGTTGCTGCATAGGTAGCGATCATCCGCTGCGTTCAAATCGAATAGTACACGCAGTGCACCGGTGCCCCGGACAGTGTCCACGACTTGTCTGCACGCGACGGCTCGCCAGGATGTTCGGTCTCCGGACTATCCTGGCGCTCCGCGACGCCAAGCTATGTTCAGACGATAAGGATGGCGGCGTTGCTTTAACACTTGGCTATTCGCGGCTGTATTTAGGAAGTCCCCGTTGCGCGAGGCCACCTATGATGATTCATGCGCTCCGCAGCCTCATGCCGATCACGTGAACGAAGCAACACCCCCTGGCAAAGAGTCGTCGAAGCGTCACGAGGCGGCGGTGTGAGCGGTGATGCTGGGCCGCCACGAGCCGGCGTCCTCAATCTCCGTTCTGGAGGCTGAAATGAAGTTCATTGTTCAATGGAAGGGCCTGCCGCCGACGCAGCAACCCGCAATCGAGCGTTTCATGGCAACCGGTGGCCGTCCGCCGGAGAATGTGCAACTGCTAGGACGCTGGCATGCGATCGGCGAATTGAGCGGCGTCGCGATTGTCGAAACAACGGATGCCAGTGGACTGGCCGCATGGGTGCTTCAATGGGGCGATCTGTTTTCGTTCACCACGGCCCCCGCACTGACCGACGAAGAACTGGGCGGCGCGTTGTCCGCTCATCGGGCCACGTCGAAATAGAATGCCGCAAGGAACAACAGGGAGGCGCGAGCGCTACGTCGCGGTATAGCGCCGTGTCGCGGCGCCCTATGCCGCCGCCGGCATGCGCGCCAGTTCGACGAAGGCCTTGAGGTAGTCGACGTCAGTATCGGTTTCGCGGGCGCCGAGGAAGATCTGCTTGGCGATGCCCTTGCGCCCCAGGCGTACCGGCACCACGTTCATCTTGTCGGCATACTCTTCCACCAGCCAGCGCGGCAGCGCCGCGACGCCTCTGCCGCTTGCCACCATCTGCAGCATGATGTCGGTGGTCTCGATCACCTTGTGGCGCCGGGGCGTGACACCGGCCGGCATCAGAAACTGATTGTAGATATCGAGCCTGTCGATTTCCACCGGGTACGTGACCAGCACCTCACTCGTCAATTGCGCGGGCTTCACATAGTCGGCCCCGGCCAGCGGGTGCTCGCGGTTGACCACCAGCACCTGCTCGTAGTCGAACACGGGTTCGAAGCGCAAGCCTGGTTTGTAGAGCGGATCCGGCGTCACGAGCAGGTCGATCTCATAGCCGAACAGCGCGCCAATGCCGCCGAACTGGAATTTCTGCTTGACGTCGACATCCACGTCCGGCCAGCGCGCGAGATAGGGCGAAACCACCTTGAGCAACCACTGGTAGCAGGGATGGCATTCCATGCCGATGCGCAGCGCGCCACGCTCGCCCTGCGCGTATTGGCCTAGGCGTTCCTCGGCGAGATCGAGTTGCGGCAGCACGCGGCCCGCTACGGCCAGCAGATATTGACCGGCCTGGGTCAGGCGCAGGCTGCGCCCCTCGCGCAACCAGATGTCCGTGCCCAGTTGCTGCTCCAGTTTCTTCATGGAGTGGCTGAGGGCGGATTGCGTCACGCACAGGATATCCGCCGCTGCGGTGAGCGAGCCGTGCTTGTCCACCGCCTGGACGATGGCCAGATGAATTCTCTCAAGCATGATGATGTATGAACAAAATTAATGGTTCGTTGAATTATCACCATTTTACTTCATATGCCGCCTTCGCTACGATCCACGCATCTGCAACCTGATCGAACCAAGGCGACACGATGGCAACGACACATAATCTGGGTTTTCCCCGCATCGGCGCGAAGCGCGAACTGAAGTTCGCACTCGAGTCCTACTGGAAAGGCGAGTCCTCGCTCGGCGAACTGAAAGCGCTGGGCGCCCAGTTGCGCCAGCGTCACTGGGCGCACCAGGCTGACCTGGGGCTGGCTGCAGTAGGCGATTTCGCCTTCTACGACCAGGTGCTGGACATGAGCTTCACGCTGGGCAATCTGCCGGAGCGCGTGCAGGGCTTTCATGGCGACGCCCTCGACAACTCTTTCCGCGTCGCCCGTGGCCGCTCGGCCAAGGGTGCCGAAGACCATAGCGCATGCTGCGGCGGCGTCGCGGCCGGCGAGATGACCAAGTGGTTCGATACCAACTATCACTACATCGTCCCCGAATTCAGCGCAGGCACCGAATTCAAGCTCGACCCGTCGCGCCTGCTCGAACAACTGGCTGAGGCCAAGGCGCAAGGCCTCAAGGTCAAGCCGGTGATTGTCGGCCCGGTGACGTATCTGGCGCTCGGCAAGACCAAGGACGACTCCGACAAGCTGGCTCTGCTGCCGCGTCTGCTGCCGGTCTATGCGGAACTGTTGGCTACGCTCGCGGCGCAAGGCGTGGAATGGGTGCAGATCGACGAGCCGAACCTCGTCACCGAATTGTCCGCACAATGGCAGCAGGCGTATGTTACGGCGTACGAAGCGTTGTCGAACGGCAAGGTCAAGCTATTGCTGGCGACGTACTTCGGCCAATTGCTCGGCAACCTGCCACTGGCTTGCAAACTGCCGGTGCAGGGCCTGCATCTGGATGCGATCAACGCCCGCGCCGAAGTGGAGGCGGTGATTGCGCAATTGCCGAAGGATAGCGTGCTGTCGCTGGGCGTGATCAACGGCCGCAACATCTGGAAGACGGATCTGGCGAGCGTACTCGATTGGCTCGAGCCGGTCGCGCAGCAACTGGGCGAGCGTCTGTGGATCGCACCGTCGTGCTCGCTGCTGCACGTGCCGGTGGACCTCGAAAGCGAACAGAATCTGGATACGGAAGTCCGCTCGTGGCTCGCATTCGCGCTGCAGAAACTGGACGAACTGAAGGTGCTAGCCGCCGCGCTGAACGAGGGCCGCGACGCCGTCAAGGCGGAACTGGCTGCGAACAGCGCCGCAATCGCTGCACGTCGTGCGTCGCCGCGCGTCAATAACCCGGCAGTCAAGGCCGCCCTCGCCGAGATCAGCCCGGCCCTTGGTCAGCGCAAGAACCCCTACCCGGCGCGTGCCGACAAGCAGGCTGCGCTGTTGAAGCTGCCGCCGTATCCAACCACGACCATCGGATCGTTCCCGCAGACCGGCACGATCCGTCATGCGCGCAGCCAGTTCAAGAGCGGTGCGCTGGATGAAGCCGGCTATCAGGCCGCGATGCGCGCCGAGATCGAACGCAGCGTGTGCGAGCAGGAAGCGCTGGGTCTGGACGTGCTGGTGCACGGCGAAGCCGAGCGTAACGACATGGTCGAATACTTCGGCGAGCAGCTCGATGGTTACGCGTTCAGCCAGTTTGGTTGGGTGCAGTCGTATGGTTCGCGGTGCGTGAAGCCGCCTGTTCTGTTCGGCGACATCAGCCGCCCGAAAGCGATGACGGTCGAATGGATCAAGTACGCCCAGTCGCTCACGAGCAAGCCGATGAAGGGCATGCTGACCGGCCCGGTGACGATCCTGAACTGGTCCTTCGTGCGCGACGACCAGCCGCGTTCGGTATCGTGCTATCAGCTCGCACTGGCGATCCGCGAAGAAGTGCTGGACCTCGAAAAGGCCGGCGTGCGCGTGATCCAGATCGACGAAGCCGCGCTGCGCGAAGGCCTGCCGCTGCGCAAGTCGCAGTGGGGGGAATACCTCGACTGGGCCGTGACTTCGTTCCGCATTACCGCCAACGGCGTGGATGACGAAACGCAGATCCACACGCATATGTGCTATTCGGAGTTCAACGACATCATCGCGTCCATCGCCGATATGGACGCCGACGTCATCACCATCGAGACCTCGCGCTCGGATATGGAGTTGCTCGACGCATTCGACAACTTCAACTACCCGAACGAAATCGGCCCGGGCGTGTACGACATTCATTCGCCGAACATCCCGAGCGAAGAACATATCGTTCAACTGATGAAGAAAGCGGCTGAACGCATCCCGGCGCAACGCCTGTGGGTGAATCCGGACTGCGGCCTGAAGACGCGCCAGTGGGAAGAAGTCATTCCGGCGCTGACCAACATGGTGGCCGCTGCGAAGAAGCTGCGCGCGTCCGCTTAAGGCATTCGCGCCGCTTCGACGGCGCATTCCGGCGTGCCTGTTGAGGCGCCCTGTCGCGACGGGACGGGCCTCGCCGGAATGCCGCACACGTCTGCGGATGCAGGTGGAAGGGCGCAACCGCGCGAGCGGTTGCCGCCCCTTAGAGGTAAGCCGACTTGCCGGTGATCCGCCCCGTCGATGCCGCGCGTTGGACGCGCTCGGCGAGCGCGCCGAACAGCAGGCCGATGGTGGTCCACAGGATCACCTGCATGCCGATTGCCGCGACCCGGAATTTCCACAGCAGAACCGCCGGGAAAGCCGCCGGCACTTCGTTGATCACGGGCAGGTTCAACTGCACGACGCCGATGATCGCGACGAAGACGACGCCCGCCACGATCGACGCATTCCATTGACCCAGACGGGCAATGGCGTACTTGCGCACCTTGAGCGAAAACACCATGGTGACGATCGAAATCGCAATCATGAGGAAGAACAGACCCGTCCGCATGCCGATCGTCTCGGGGTCACCCACCGAGGGGGGATTGGCCGGGTACTTGATGTTCGGCACGATCACCAGCGTGATGAACGCCGCGAGGGCGAGCCAGGCAGACAAGGGCCGCGCCCCCAGTTTGCCGACGCGGCCGAACGCGTAGGCGAACGTCAGGGCAAACAGACCGCCCACCGCTGCGCTGAACGTCACCACACCGGTCAGCAGACCCAGGCCTGCCTGCGTGTGGCGACTGACGATTTCCGGCTCAGGGGCTTCGCCCTTTGCCGCGTCGGCCTTTTCCTCGAAGGAAATCGCCTGATCTACCTGGGGTTCGCCGACTAGCTTGGCGAAACTGAACGTGAGCAGTCCTGCGGCGATGCCTGCGAGCATGCCGCGTACCAACAATTTACCGACCATGATGGACTCCGCGTTAGTGGCAGGGGAAGCCAAGCAGATGGCGGCCGTCGTGAACGAATTCATGGACGTACATGCCGGGGACGAGCGAGGTTGCACCCTCTTCGGCGCCGACGAAGTAAATGGCGAGCAGCATGATCAAGCCGCCAAAGACGATCCATGGCAGCAGTTCACGCAGGGGAATGGGGGTTGGCTCGGCGGCCGGATGCAGTACAACGTCAGTCATGATGGGTTTTCTCCAGGGGTTACGCGCCCCGATAATTGGATGGCTGAAATTGCGCGGAGCTCGGGTCTGGCTTTCGGTTCAGCGATGAACCGCTTACAGTGGCGCGACCGCGCCGGGCTTGCACCGGCTTCCGTGCTCCGCGCTAAGGCGTATTCTACGCGCTAAGCTTTCAATGGTTGGGCAAATGCAAGTTGCCGTACGCATCGTGGGCAGGGTTTTCAACTGAAAGGGCAGAATGGATACACGTGTTTTACTCGTCAGCCACGCCGCGACCGCTGCGATGCGTCAGGGCCGATTTCCCGCTGACGATCCTTTGGACGCGCGCGGCATCGCGCAAGCCAGGGCCTGCCGCGAACGCATGCCCTCGCTCGGTGCTGCGATCGCACTCAGCAGTCCTGCGGCCTGCGCACGCGAGACGGCAGAGGCACTCGGTTTTGCGGTGCAGGTAACGCCCGAATTGGCGGACATGAACTATGGTGAGTGGTGCGGCCGGCGGCTCGCCGAGCTTGCGGAAGACGTGCCGCACGAACTTGCAGCGTGGAGCCGCAATCCCGATGCGCCGCTGCAGGGTGGCGAGTCGTTTGCGCAGGTGCTTGTGCGGGTAGGCGGCTGGCTCGATGCGTTGGACGAGACGGCGAGCGTGGTCGCTATCACCCATGCCCCGGTCATCCGGGCTGCTTTGCTGCATGCGTTGAACGCACCGGCGGTGTCGTTCGCTCACATTGAGATCGCGCCGCTCTCGGTGGTCGAAATACGGCGCTCGGCTCGCGGATGGGCATGGTGGCCGGCGCAGTCGTAGTGCGTGGTTCAGGGTGTTTCGTCGGAAGAGGGCGCTCATATGGCGGCAATGGACGAGGTCAATACCGATCGGGCTCCTGGCGCGGGGAGCGATCTGTCCGAATCAGGTGAGGGCGCTGCGCTTCGGCAAGAAGTGATCGTGATCGACACGCTGGCTGCGTTTAGCGCTTTGCGTCAGCCGTGGAGCGCACTCGCCGCTACCGCCGAAAATTGCCCGGCAGGTCTGATGTTCCCGTATTGCGAACTTGCTGCGACCCATGTCATCGTCGCGGGTGGCGTGGTCAATGTGGCGCTCGTGTGGCGCAATGGGGAACTGCTGGCCTTATGGCCCGTTTCGATCGTCCGCAAAGGTGTGCTGCGCGTCGCCAAGGCGTTGACCTGCGGCAGCGACGAAGAATACGGTGGTCCGCTTCTCAAGGGAAGCGCGAGCATCGAGCTTTACGCTGTGGCAACCGCTGCGGTGATGCATGTGAATGCCGACGTCCTTGAGATGGGGATGGTTCAAAAGGACGGACTCCTGTACAAATCGCTCGAAGGCATGCCGCAGTCGTGGGTGTTGGCGCGGCTACCGGCACGATGGCGCGGATTGGATGGCTACTCGATTCGCCTGCATGACTTTCCCCGCTACGACGATTTCATGGCGACGCTGCCCAAGTCGCTTCGCTCCAGTCTGCGCTATAGCCGCAAGCGGCTCGAAGCGAAGGGCACACTCGAATGCGGCTGGAGCAAGACGACCGGCGACGCCGAGACCGTGCTGACATGGCTATTCGCCAACAAACGCAAATGGGCCATCAGTCGCGGCGTCGCTACGCCCTACCTGATGGACAATCAGGTGCGCGATTTCTTTATCGCCCTGGCGCAACGGGTGGACCTGGCGGCGACGCCGTTCGTCGCGTTTGTGAAGATGGAGGGGGTTCCGGTTGCGGCATCGGTGAATCTGGTCGGCTCGAAATCGGTCGAGTATTTCATCACCACCTATGACGAGGCATTCGGCACTTACTCGGTCGGCGCTTTGCTGGTTGACTTCGTGGTCGAGTGGTCGCACGCGCATGGCCGCGATTTTGACTTTCGTCCCTTGCATGGCGACTACAAGGCGCGCTGGGCCAACTGCCAGACATGGCATGAGAAACACCTGATCGTGCTTGGCGCGCGTGGCCGTCTCGTCGAACTGCCCTTGCTGTTTGCTCAGGCCGTGCGCGTGAAGCGCAAGCTCCATGCGCTCGTTGCAGAGCGACTTCAGACGCGTTCGAAGGGCACGAAGAACGCTTCAAAGGCGCTGAAATCGGATGCGAAGGAAAAGGCGGACGACGTCGTTGCGCCGAGCGCCTCTTCCGATACACGGAGCGAACAGTAGAAAAAGCCTGCCCGTTATCCTGAGCCGTCGAGGCGCAGTCGTTCAGATCTGCGCGAGCCCACCATCGACGAACAATTCTGTCCCGGTGATATAGCTGGCACCGTCGGACGCGAGAAAGGAAACGGCCTTGGCGATCTCGTCGGCCTGACCCACCCGGCCAAGCGGCGTCGTTGCAGAGACTTCCTTGCTATACGCTTCAATCTGTTCGTCGTTCAGTTTGAGTTCAGACTTGTATGCCGGTGTGACCACGACACCCGGCGCGACCACATTGACGCGGATGTCCCGCCCTTTGAGGTCCGATGCCCAGGTGCGCGCGAAGGAGCGCAGGGCCGCCTTGGTGGCCGCGTAGACGCCGAACGCCGGCGTCCCTTTTATCGACGCGATTGATCCGGTAATCACAATGGCGCTGCCTGGCCGCATGAGCGGCAATGCGCTCTGCACGGTCAGCAAGGTGCCCTTCACGTTGATGCCAAAGTACTTGTCGAACTGTGCTTCGGTGATTTCGCCGAGCGGCACGAATTCGCCGCCGCCGGCGTTGGCAAAGAGAATGTCGATCCGGTCGTGCTCCGCGGACACCTTGTCGACGATGGTCTGAAGATCGGCAGCCGACGAAATGTCGCCGCGAATCGCACGCGCCCCGTGGCCGATCTCGGAGACTGCCGCGTCCAGTTCCGCCTGGCGTCTGCCGGTAATGAACACCGTCGCACCTTCGCGTGCCAGGCGCTTGGCCGTCGCCAGACCGATTCCGGTGCTACCGCCGGTCACAAGCGCTACCTTTCCCGCATGTCGGGTCGAATGGATGTTGTCGTAAAGAGAGGGGGGCATTTCAGGGCTCCTTGGCTTGCCTGCGTGAATGAATGACCTCAGCTTAGTTTAAACACCCGTGCAGATAAATCGGTATATTGTGGTTTATCTATTCATGCATGTGGATAATGGGCGAGGCTGATCGATGGACCATTTGCAGGCAATCCGTATCTTTGTCCGTGTAGTCGAGACGGGCGGCTTCGGGCGGGCGGCGCTTTCTCTGAACATCCCCAATGCCACAGCGAGCAAATGGGTCCAATCGCTGGAGGCGCATCTTGGCGTGAAATTGCTGGAGCGAAATACGCGGCGCGTCAGCGTGACGACCGATGGCGCCGCTTACTATGAGCGCACCCGGCAGATGCTCAGCGACCTGGATGACATCGAAGCCACGCTCGGTCGGGGGCAGGCGAGCCCGCGTGGCGTGCTGAGAGTGGATACGGGAGGGTCGGTCGCAAGCGGCATCCTCATTCCTGCATTGCCGGCATTTCGCACCCGTTATCCGGACATACAGATTCAGCTAAGCGTCACTGACCGTACCGTGGATCTTGTCGCAGAGAACATAGACTGTGCGATTCGAAGTACCGCCGACGCCCCGGACCTCGTGACGCATCCGATCGGCACGCTTGCGTGGACCACCTGTGCGAGTCCCGCCTATCTCAGGATGTATGGCACCCCGAAGCATCCGCAGGACATCGTGGATAAGAACATGCCTGTGGTGGGGTATTTTTCTGCAAGTTCCGGTCTGACGCAGCCTGTTATGTTTTGCCGGGGCAAGGAGACGATCACCCTGGAAAACATACGCAATGAAGTGCTGGTGAGCGAGAGCAATGCCCACCTTGCAACGGCACTGGCGGGCTTGGGGATCGTCCACACATTGGACTTCATGGTTCGCCCGTTCATCGAACAAAAGCGGCTCGTACCCATTCTCACGCACTGGCGACCGGACCCAATCAACGTCTATATCGCGTATCCGCCCAGCCGAAGGTATAGCACCAAGGTAAGGGTGTTTGCGGATTGGGCCGCGACATTGTTCGCGCCTGCGTGAGTTTTCTCATCCCGCTACGCCGCTCGCAACCGGCTCATACAGATTGCAGAAAAGTTCATTCCTCATGGGGTATAGCGATCCGTCGCAGCCCGTCACGATCCAGTCGCCTGGCAGAACCTTGCGCCATCCGTCCGGCGTCGCCATGCACCACCCGGCGTTTTGCCATTCGACTGCAGGATGATCGCCGGGCTGATGCCACTGGACAGCTTCAACGACACAGTTGCGCTTCCTGAATCTCATCTCGGGTCCTTTAAAGCGAGCGCTCCGGTCCTCGGCGTGGATCCAGATCAAGGTCCGTCATCAACGTTTCCACGGTTCGAATCACCTGACGCGGTGTGATCAGACGCGAGCACTCGAATTGCCGCTCAGTGCCGGCATGACGTGGACACCAGGCGAAATCGCCGTGGTTGAACTCGACGCCCGTGTCGTTCCAGCAACTATTGCAGGCGTGAAAGTTGATCACGCGATAGGCCGTCTCGAACTCGTTGTGCGGATGCGTGAAGCCGCTGATCATCACCACCGGCTTGTGCAGCGCCCAGGCGAGCCAGGACAGGCCGCTCGACAGGCCAATGAAGAAATCCGCGTGATGCAGCAGGCTCACGCGCTCCTGCAAGGGCAGATCGCCGGTGAAGTCTTCACTTCCATAGGGGATCAGATTCCATAACAGCTTCTCGCCATGCGCGTGCTGCCGGTCGATACACAGCACGCGGTAACCCATCGCCTTGAGCTGCTTGATCAGCTCATACCAGCCGGTCGGATGATTCCAATACTTGCACTGTGACGAAGACTGCGCGGCAATCACCACATAGGGTTCGGCAATGCGCCGCGTCGGATCCTCGATCGCGATGCGCGGACGACGCTCCACCGGCGCGAGACCGAGCAGGAACGGGATCGTTTTCTGCAAGCCGCTGACGCGAAAGTCGGTCGGTTGATGCGTACGGTCGTCGCATGGGAAAAAGATGCCCAGAAAGTAGCTCGCATAGCACTGCGGCCGCAATGTGCTCTCATCTTCGGGCGCGACATAGTGAAGTTCCGGATAGCAGGCTGCGAATAGCGTCCAGATATCCTTGCCCATCGAGACCAGCATCTTGCAGCGATGCTTCTTGCGGAATTCGTCCACATACGGGAACCAGGCAATGATGTCGCCGAGGGTGCCCACCGGTAGCCGCATGTAAACCTGCTGTCCGGCTGCGTCATAGTCGTGTTCGAACACGCATTCGTCGCCGCGGAATACTTCAATGCGAAAGCGCACGAAGTACTTTTTCAGGCTATTGACCGTGCCGTCGTTGACGATCTCGTCGAACAATACGACGTCTGCCTCGATATCGCTCAAACGCACACGCCAGTCGCCGGCGGGGACCTGTACCCGGCAACCGTAGTTGAAGTCGTAGCGGATGCCGTATGGTCCTGCGCATGACGGAGGGCCGGTATCGACCATGGAAGGCGCGCCAGGCATGGCCGCTGCCGGGTGGTCAGGCGTGGCGGAGAGGGACGGGGCCGGTACGGCAACGACCTCGGTTTCGGCTTCGGTTTCGATTAGCATGACTTGGTTTCTCCGGCGACGAACCCGCCGCCCCGTTCTTACCACGCGTTAGTCGACGTAGCTCAGGCCGACCGTGACTGCCCACGGTTGCGTATAGTCGCGCCCCTTGCCGTATTCGAAGGCGCCGTACACGCGTACGCGGCGGCTTAGCGCGGCGCTTACGCCGGCGTTGGCCACTACCCATGTCTGCGGTACGGAGGTGGTGAGGAGCGTGCCGCCGACGGTATCGCTCACGTTCCCATTGAACACATGGGTGCCCGCGATGCTCAGGAACGGTGCGAGCGTGATTTGCCCCACTGCGAGCGACGCGCCTACGGTTGCGCCGGCACTGCCGATGACCATGTTGGTCGCTTCCAGACCGACTAGCGTGCCGAATGTGGTCTGATACTCGACGCTACCGCTGCGCTGATAGGTCAGCTCGACGCGCGGCTCGACCCACCAGTGGCTGCCGAGCTGCCAGCGCTTGCCGCCATCGATCGATGCTGAGTAACCCGAAAGATCGTAGCCGGCACTGGCCGGGTTAGCCGCGCTGCTCACGCTGGCCTCCTGCTTCATGCCCAGGTAGCGCACCACGGCATCGGCAAAGATCCCGCCGAAGCCGTTAAATCCGCCGTACGCTCCAAGGTTCCATGGCCGCGCAGTACCGTTGCCGACCGGATCGAAGTCCTCGTTCGCCTGCGCGAAGCCACCGGTTGCGCCCACGTGAAAGTCTCCCAGCGCGCTAGAGATTCGCCAGTCGCGACCTGCCTGTACGCCGTAGAAATCCGTGGTCGTCGACGTGTCGCCGGGGCTCGTGCGCATGCGTTCGTCGTAGCTGCGTACCCAGAACTGACCATCGGCCGCCCCGTCGCGGTAATCCGCCAGATGGGCGAAGGTCTGTTCGAGCTGCTGGTACCACAACATGGTCGGCACACTGGCCGCGGCTTGCACAACGGAGGCGATGTCGCTCTCGCGACCGGTGTTGTACAGGTAGTACTGGCTGCCGGAATCCTGCAGGCCGAACTTGTAGGCGCCCACGTCCATCGTGCTGCCGGCAAGCGAAAAGGTCGCGGTGCTATTGGTAGCGTTGACGAGCAACAGTCGTTCGCCTGGACCCGTGGGCGCGGTCACGCTGGAGTCGTGTACCGAGAGAACAAACCTGCCCGAGCCCTGATTGACCACAAGCTGGTCCGACTGCATCGCGCCGATATTCGTGTTCAGCACGAACTGGCCGTTGCCGGACAAACCGTTGACAGTCAACGTCTTGTAGCCTCCCGTGCCTGGCGCGCCGAGTGTCACGGTACCGCCGTTGATGGCGAGTCCATTGAGCGTGGCCGCCGCTGCACCCCTCAGACCGTCGCCCGGCGACTCGATCACACTCAATGTGCCGGCGAGCGTAATGCCGCTGACCGGCAGTGCGGCGACCGTGCCGCTCGCGGTGGTGCCGCCGGCGTTGACCACCATCGTGCCGCCCGCTGCAACCGTGGTATTTGCGGCGGAACCGCCAAGCAAGACGAATTGCGTACCGCCATTGTTGATCGACGCTCCGGCTGCTTTGCCGCCGCTGGACACCGTCTGATTCCCGCTCATATTGACCACGGTTCCGGTGGCCGCGCCGCGCGTATAGACCACCTGGAAGCCGCCGTTCACGGTAGTGCCCGACGCCGAGCCGCCCGCCGACACATATTGCTTGCCGCCCGCAACCGTGGTGCCGGACGCACTGCCGCCTGAATACACCCGTTGCAGGCCGCCGGAACTGACCACCGCATTGACGGCAAGGCCGCCGTTCGATACGCCGAAGCTGCCGCCCGAATTGACGATCGTATTGACCGCGGTGCCTCCGGCCGACACGTATTGTGTGCCGCCGGAGATCACCGTGCCGAGGGTGGAGCCGCGCGAATAGACAATCTGTACGCCGGCTGGATTCAGTACCGTGCCGGTCGCGACACCCCCGCTGGAGACGGTCTGGCTGCCGCCGGAGTTGACGATCGACTGAGTGGTGCCGCCCTTGACCTTCTGCACCCCACCCGCGTTGATCGTTGTGTTGGTGACGGTGCTGCCCGCCGATACCGTCGCCGCACACGATGCGCCGCCCGGCAGGATCTGATTGTTGCAGGCCTGGCCGTAGGCGTGCGGTCCCACGAACGGCAGCAGGGCGGCCAATACCGCCGCCGGGCGCACGGTACGCGTCACGTGCGCCCCCGGTAGGGCAAACGCGCTCGCACCCAACCCGGATTCAACAAGGATCTTTGATTTATCATATGGATTCCTGAATAATGCCGATTCGATCTGCGCCGGAAAACCGACTGCCGTCACGCACGCAATGCCTAGAAGCGGTGCCGGATGCCCAGCGTTACGCCCGTCTGGTTGGAGGCAAAGGCGGTCGCGTCGGTGACGCCGACGGGGGTATAGGTCCCGTTCGCATAGCGTGTGGCAGCCGCATAGGCCACCGTCGCGTAGACGTCGGTGCGCTTGGTGAACGAATAGTCGGCGCTGAGAACGCCCATCCACGAGTTCGACACGTCGGCCGTCTTGTTGGACTGGTAGTAGGTGGCGGCCGTCAGCTGGAAGCCAGGCGTGAAACGATAACGTACGCCGCCGAACCACAGCGCGGCCGAAACCGACGCGCTCTTGGTCGGGTTATACAGGTAGTGCTCATAGCCGCCGACGATCTCGCCGTCGCCGATCCGCTGCAGGAACGAGAGACTCAGGTTACGGCTTTTGGTCCACGTGCCGCTCGAATTGACCGCACCGTTGCGATAGTCGTAGGCCACCGCTGCGGAGAAGGTGCCGGCGTCGTATTCGAGGCCGCCGCCATACGCCGCGCTGCTCTGGAACGAACCTGCGTCGCCGCCGAAACTGTAGTCGGCAATGGCCTTCAATCCGCCGAACTGGCCCGTGTACTTCACGGAATTGTCGAGACGCGCCTTATAAGAGAAGTCGTCCGACGAACCCGTGGTGGGAAACCACGTGTACTGGGGTGCGTAGCCCATCGGATCGTACTTTTCGAGCAGATCGTACATGGCCGTGTACTGCAGGCCAGCCGACAGCGAGCCCAGCTTGTTCGATAGCCCCACCGCCGCCGTACGGTTGAACAGCGTGCCGGCGGTGGCGGGCGTGCCGTCGTTGCTGTTAAAGCCGGCCTCCAGCACGAACCAGGCCGTCGTGCCGGCGCCCAGATCTTCCGTGCCGCGAAAACCAAACCGGGAGTTGCTCAGTCCACCTGAATTTTCTCGAATGAGCGAGCCGCCGGTCGCGCTGGCATGGGTCAGATATTCGATGTTGGTGTCGATTACGCCGTAGAGGGTGACGGACGATTGCGCGTGCGCACAGACACAGCCGGTCGCTGCAAGCGCAGCGACAAGACATTGCTTTTTCACTGAACAGTCTCCTGAAATTTCTATTTTCTTTTGCGTCGCGATCCGGATGACATGGCGGCAACGGGAGGCAAACAACGCAATGGAGCAGATCGTAGTGGCGGCTGTCGCAAATGTAAAATACATATGTGATGCACCATCCATATGTAAGAGATATGGCTGGTGCACACGGGCGATGGATGGAAGCGGAGAGGCGGGAGCGGTGAGGCTTCGTTGTGTGACTTAGTGCGCGGTCAGTTCTGCGCCCGCGCCGGCCTCGACAATCTGACCGTAGTCGAGCTTGATGTAGCGGTCGGCGAGATGAAAATAGCGGTCGTCGTGCGTAATCACCAGCACGGTTTTGCCCTTCGCTTTCAGCTCGGGCAGCAACTGCTGGTAGAACACGTCGCGGAACAGCGGGTCCTGGTCGGCGGCCCACTCGTCGAACACATAGAAAGGCCGGTCCTCGAGATACGCAACGAGCAGCGCGAGCCGCTTGCGCTGTCCTTGCGACAGATCGAGTGTAGAGAAGGCCGCATCCTTGATGCTGACCTTGTGATCGAGTTGCAGATGCTTCAGATAGTCATGCGCCTTGTCGTCGAGATTGGCGTCGCGCATGCCCAGCAGGCTGTCGAAGAGAAAGAAGTCGCTGAAAACCACCGAAAAATGCTGGCGATAGATGTCCCACGCGCCTTCGTCGACGGTCTTGCCGTTGAGTAAGATGCGGCCACTCTCCGGCTTGTAGAGGCCCACCAGCATCTTCGCGAGCGTGGTTTTGCCGCTGCCGTTGCCGCCGATAAGGTAGACGATTTCACCGGGGTGGAACGACAGATCGATCGGCCCCAGCGTAAACACTTCATTCTCTTTTTCGCGGAAGTAGCGATGCGTCGCACCGTCGAGCGCGATGCTGGTGAACGATGATGCAACGGCATCCGTCGCCGCATCCGCACGCTCTACCGGCAAGTCGGCGTTGATCTGCTCGATCCGTTCGAGCGCCACGCGGGCCGAACTGACGCTCGGAATGGCCGAGAGCAGCGCTTCGATCGGCATGATCATGTAGAGGAACACCATCGCGTAACCGGACGCCACATGCAGGCTGACCGGGTACAGTCGAGCGAGAACGAATACCGTGATGCCGATGAACGCCAGCAGGATGAAACTGCCCCAGCTCGCCGCAGCGGCATACAGCACGTAGCCACGGGTACGCTGCACGCGCACCGCTTCGACGTTTGTCGCCAGGGTATCCGCAATGAACGTCTGCCGGCGTTCGCGGTGCAGCTTCAATTCTTTTGCACCGTCGAATAGTGCACGGAAGTGTTTGACGAGATCGTCTTCGCGACGCCGCGACGCTCGCAGATGAAACAGTGCGCGGCCGTTCGCGATCCGGAAGCCCACGGCGCCGATACAGATGGTAAGCAGCGCGAACAGCAGGATCTGCCACGACAGGTAGCCGAGATAGATCAGGCATCCGCTAATCACTGCGCCTTGCATGGCCAGCGCCGGCATGCTGACGAAGAACATCACGATCTGGTCCAGGTCTCCGGTCAACACGGAAATGGAACGCGCCGCGCCTTGCTGCTCCAGATGACGGTACGACGCTTCGCCGATACGGTGGATCGTGCGCATCCGCAGTGTCGCTTTGGCGCGTTGGCCGAGATACATGAAAAGCGTCTGCGACAACGTGCGGGTGAGCAGTACGACGACGCCCAGCACGAGAAACTGCAGGCCCAGTTCGCCGAGCCGCGTGCGCGACGCGCCGAGTGCCTGGTTGATGAGCGCGACGAGCCCGGCGTTACCGAAACCGCTGATCAGACTCGTTGCGAGCGCGACCAGCAGGATCCCGCGGGCATTGCGGGCGAGTTGCAGCAGGACAGACATGGAACTCCTGAAAAGTAAGGCTCAAGAAGCGGGCTGTTGACGTACGCCGCGCATGAACATGGCGACGATGAGATACGCGCCGCCGATTAGCGTCGCCATTACGCCCGCCGGCATTTCCTGCGGGAACAGAACCCAGCGACCGAGCCAGTCGGACGCCACCATCAACGCCGCGCCGATAGCGGCCGATATGCACAGCAGCGGAATGGGACGGCGCACGCCGAGCAGGCGCGTCATGTGCGGCGCCATCAGGCCGATGAACGAGAGCGGCCCGATCACAAGCGTCGCGGCTGCCGTGAGTAGCGCGCTCAGTACCAGCAAGGCAAAACGGGCCACGGTGACGTTGACACCGAGGCCGCTTGACACGGCACCGCCAAGCGGCAAGATATCCAGCCAGCGTCGGCAAAACGGAATGATAGCGAGCGCCGCGAGCGCGACGGTGGCGACGATGCCTGCGGACGTCGCGCTGACGTTGTAAGTGGATCCGGCGAGCAGGTTGTACAGGACGATCACTCGTGGATCGTCGCTTGCCATGGCAAGGGTCGACACGGCCTGGAACACCGCGCTGATCGTGACGCCGGCCAGCACCAGCGCATCCGGTGCGTAGGAAGACGAACGAGCGAACACGATCAGGCCGCCCAGCGTGATCAGCGAGCCGCACGCGCACCAGACAAGGTGAATGGGCAGCGTGGGATGCGCGGTCAGGAAGAGTGCCGCAGTCAACCCGAACGCGCCGCCCGCGGCGATGCCGAGCAGGTCGGGACTCGCCATCGGATTGCCGGTCATGCGCTGGATGATGCCGCCGGCAAGCGCGAGGAGTGTCCCGATTCCCGCTGCCGCGACGACGTGCGGCAGACGCAGAAACAGCAAGCCGGCAATCTCGTCCGGGCTGTCGAGGTGCCAGCCTGTCAGGTCGCGTCCCACGCTGAGCGATACGCCCGTCAAAAGTAGAAGCAGCGTGACGCTGCCTACCATCGTCACGCGTGTGGCTCGTGGCGATAACGTTCCCGATTGCAACGCGGAAGCGGAGGCGATGTCCGGACGCCCTTTCAACCGCCGTAGCAACATCAGCAGCAGGGGTGCGCCGAGCAAGGTGGTGACAGCGCCGGTTGGGATCGTCGTGCCGTACAGGCTGGAGATCTGTTGCGTGAGTTGATCGGCCAGCCATAGCAGCGCGGCGCCAAAGCATGGCGCCCATAACATCCGGTCGCGCAGACGGCGTGCGCCGCTCAAACGTGCAAGCGCAGGCGCCGCGAGGCCGATAAAGCCGATCACGCCGACCGCGCTCACCACGAATGCCGTAATGAGCAACGTCAAGCCAAGCGCCACACCGCGCGTCGCGCGCAGCGAAACGCCAAGACTGCCGGCGATGGTGTCGCCCGCATCGAACACGGTCAGCGGGCGCACGCACAGCAGCAAGCAGACCGCGCACGGTAGGAGCCGGGCGAGGAGGGCGAGTGTGATGTGCCAATCCTGCTGGACGAACGAACCCCCGCCCCAGATCATCAGGCCGCTCAACAGATCGTAGTGCGAAATTGCCAGCGCGAGGCTCAATGCGCCACAACACAGGTTGACGATCATGCCACCCAATATCAACGCGAGCGGTGAGATCCCGCGCCGCGCCGCGAGCAGGAACACGATCGCCAGCGCTGCCGCGCCGCCCGCGAGCGCCACGCCGTCGCGCCCCGAACCAAGCAGGCCCGGTGCGTAGACGCTCGCCAGCGAAAGCGCGAGATAGGCGCCGGGGAATACGCCGAGTGTCATCGGCTCGGCCAGCGGATTGCGAAGGACCTGTTGAGTGGCCACACCTGCGATGCCCAGCGCGGCGCCGCATAGCCATGTGACGGCGATGCGCGGCATTTCGCTGTAATGCACCAGCAGTTGCCGCATATCTGCCGGGTCCGGGGCGAGCAGCGCCTGCCACCATAGCGAGACAGGCAGACGGTGCTCCAGCCGATGCAGCGTCAACAGCACGGCAATCGCCATCACAAGACAGATTGGGAGCAACGGCGTGCGCCGCAGCGACGCGCCGGGTGTGGTCGCGAGAGAGGTCACGCGAGGTCCTCCATTGCATCGTCACGTGCATTGCCAGGCAGGGAGGACACCGTACTTGTGAGGCTTGAGCGTGCGCTTGTCTGCGTGAGTGCGTCGACCAGCAGGTTGGCAAAATAAACTGCTGAGGGCACGCCGCCCTCGGGAGGGACGCCCGGCACGCCGATCATATGGCCGGCTCTTGCGAACGGCATGGCGGCCCACAGGGGACTGCTTTTCATCATGTTCACGACAGGTAACGGCAATGGCTGAAGATAGAGCAACGCGGTACCCGGCGCCGGCTCCAGTGCCTCAAATGGAATGGTCGAGTAACCGCCCGCGCGAGGCGAGCCTTGCCACGCGTTTTGCAGCCCGAGTGTGGTCAGCATTTCGCCAAACAGGCTCTGCGATCCGTAGACACGCAGATGCGTCTCATCGAGAAATCGCACGACATACAGCGCGATGTTGCGCGCGCCATGTCGTGCGGCGAGATGGATGCGCGCGTCGTCGAGCGAGCGGTCGGCGTTTGCCAGCATGACCTGTGCACGGGGTGTGCAAGCGAGCATCCGCGCTAGTTGCAGCGTTTCGTTACGTGCGGCCGTGTAAGGTGTCGGGCTCGACCGGTATTGGCCGAAGGTGACCGTGGGTGCGAGCCGCTCAAGCGACGCGCGCAACGCCGCATGAGCCGGTGAGATGACGATCAGGTCCGGATTTAGTGAACGCATTAGTTCCAGGTTCGGCTGGAACATGAGCCCGAGATCGACCACGGCAGCTGGCAGATCGCTAGCCGGAAAGTTGCGGCGAAACCCCGTGGTATTTGCCGCGCCGACCGGCGCCACGCCGATCGACAACAGCATCTCCGTCAGCGCCCAGTCGAGTACGACGATGCGTTGCGGCGGTCGCGCGCCGGCGCCGGACGCGCCGAGCGCCGCTGTCGAAACCGCACCGAGCAGCGCCGCCAGCCATGTACGGCGGTTCATCGCCGCAACCCCTCGAGAACCGCTTGCCTCAGCGTGATCACCACTGGTACTTCAACCCCGCCAGTACGAGCCGTCCTTCGCCCCAATAACACGAGCCATTGCTGCAGGACGCCATGTATTCGCGATTGAGCAGGTTGCTTGCATTGAGCGACGCCGTCCAGCCGCGCAAGCTGCTGAACGCCTGGCCAAGGTCGTAGCGCACGGCGAGATCGACCAGCGTCGCGGACGACGTCAGCAGCGTATTCGCCGTATCGCCATACGAACCGCCGATATAGCGCACGCCCGTGCCGAACTGCAACCCGGCGAGCGGACCGGCATGAAGCGTGTAATCCGCCCACAGCGAGGCCGTATTGCGCGGAATGCCGACCGGCACCTTGTCGAGATCGGCGGTATTGCTCTTGGTGTTCAGCAGATTCGTGTAGGTGTAGCTCGCGATCAGTTGCAGGTTGTTGGTCAGGCTCGCATGCGCTTCGACTTCGAAACCCTGCGAACGCACCTGACCGGTCTCGACCTGAAAGCCGGTGTGCACCGGATCGGTCGTCAGGACGTCGTTCTGCGTCAGGTGAAACGCCGAAACCGTGACGAAGCTGTTGTAACCCTTCGGCTGGAATTTCACGCCGACTTCGTATTGCTCGCCGGTGGTCGGATCGAACGCCTTGCCGTTATAGTCGGCGCCCACTTGCGGCAGGAACGACTTCGTATAGCTAGCATAGGGCGCGATGCCGTTGTCGAACTGATACGTGCCGCCGGCGCGCCAGGTGAATGCCCGGTTGAACTGACTTGTGGACGAGCCGTTCGCGTAGGACGTCGAATCTTCGTTGGTCCAGTCTTCACGCACGCCGAGCAGGAACGACCAGCGACCGATATCGAACTGATCCTGCGCATAGGTGCCCAGTTGCTTGACGGACTCCGCCTGCGACGTGCCGAACAGGAACGTCGGATACGGAATCGCGAGACCGTATTGCGGATTCGTGATGCTCAGCGACGGCACGTTGTTGTCCGCCGAGCCATAGAAGTGGTGATCGAACTGGATGTTCTGGTAGTCGACGCCCACTGTCACCTGATGCGACACAGGTCCGGTACCGAATCGGGCGATCGCCTGATTGTCGATCGTGTTCGAGTTGACCATGCCGTAGTTCAGGTACGCCTCGCGCGCGAGCTCCGTGCCGTTGTTCACGTAGCCGAGGTCGTCGGCCACGTACTGCACGGTCTGGCTGTTGTGCAGAAACCGGTAGCGTTGCCTGAGCGACCAGATGTCGTTCAGACGCTGGTCGAACTGATAGCCGATCGACTCCTGGGTCTTGCGGAAGCTGTCGAAAGTCGGCTCGCCCGGATTGAAACTGCGGGGCAGTTGCGACACACCGGTCTGGATTGTGCCGACCACCGGCACCGTGTTGTAGAGCCCGGCCTCCGGATCGGCCTGGTAGTTTGCATAGACCGTGAGCGTGGTGTCCTTCGTCGGCCGCCACGTGATGGTGGGGGCGATCGCGAAGCGCTGCTGGTTCACGTAGTCGGTCTGCGTGCCGGTGTTGAAGCCGTCGGCCGTCAAACGGTAGAGGACCTTGCCGTCCTGATCGAGCGGACCGCTGAAGTCGAAGAAACCCTGCACACGTCCATAACTGCCGGTTTGAAAGCCGATCTCATGCAACGGCTCCGCGGTCGGCAACTTGCTCACGAGATTCACGACGCCGCCCGGCGAGCCCTGCCCATACAGTACGGAAGCCGGGCCGTGCACGAGCTCGATGCGTTCGAACATATACGGATCGAAACTGGTCACATTGAACCCGAAGCCGCCAGCAGGCCCCGGCGTGCGCAGACCATTCCAGAACTCGTCGATCAGAAAGCCGCGTGCATACAGATACTCCAGCGAATCCGTGTTGGTGCCGCGCTGTTCCGGATTGACGCCGGACGTATAGCGCAACGCCTGCGCCACGCTTTGCGCGTCCTGGATGTCCATCTGGTCGCGCGTGACGACGGACACCGCCTGCGGCGTCTTGATGAGCGGCGTATCTGTCTTGGTGCCCGCGGTGCTCTGGCGCGCCACATAGCCGACTACCGGTCCGGTGCCCGTCTCGGCCGCACGGGCGTCGGTCACGCGGACGACGGGAAGTTGCGCATCCTCTGCGGCATGAGCGGAGGCGGCACGCGGCTCGGACGCGCCGGTTGCCGGGGCGGCGCCTGCGGGCAGCGACTGGGCGTGGCCGGCGTTCGCGAGCAGCAGGCCTGCCGCAATCGGCATCAGCCGGAAGCATGTGAATTTCCGTGTGCGCAGGCAGCCCGCCGTGTCCGGCTGGCCGGTGTGTTCCTTTCCCCGAGTCATTTCCTGTTCCTGGTTTAATTTAAAAGGCCGCAAACGCCCGTCAATGCTATTAAGAATCATTACTATTTGCATTGCCAGTTCGTTCCCATCAAGTGCAAAATAAGATAACCGATGAGGTCTCACGAGGTATCGCCAACAAACTTCGTGAAACAGACAATTTCTGGCGGTTTTTCGAGGAGCGTAGAAGGTGGACCAGGCGTGGCGCTTAACCCCCGACATCCAATATCCGCGGCAGTCGCGCGACATCATAGCCAGTTGCTATGATTATCGAGATGGAGATAGGCAGGCGTGGCATTCGCACGAGCAGGCGCAATTCGTCTACACCGTGCGCGGCGTGCTGCGGGTGGTGACGCAGACCGGCATGTGGACGCTCGGGCCGCGTCGCGGTCTGTGGATCCCACCGCGTATCGGCCACGAGTTGTGGGCGACGGGCGAGGTCTTGATGCACAGCGTCTACTTTGAACCGGAAGCCTCGCCGTGGCCCGCGGCCGGCTGCCGGGTGCTGTCGATTTCGCCGCTGTTGCGCGAACTCGTCGCGGCCATGATCGAAGACAAGAAGGACGATCCCGACCGGCGCGCCGCGCTGATCACGCCGTTGCTGCTCAAGGAAATGCTGGATGCACCGGAGGCGACGGAGGGCGGCCTGCCGTTACCGAACGATCGCCGCTTGCGGCAGATCTGCGAACGTCTGCTCAACGAGCCGGATAACTGCGATTCGCTTGGCACGTGGGGCGAGCGTGCCGGCGCCAGCGAGCGCACGCTTGCGCGCCTGTTCCGCGACGAGACCGGTTTGACCTTTGGACAATGGCGGCAACAGCTCAGACTGGTCGAGGCGGTTTCGCTGATTGCGCAGGGCGTGGCGGTGGGGACGATCGCCACCAAACTCGGCTATACCAACTCCAGTGCCTTTATCACGATGTTCAAAAGGACCATGGGGGAAACGCCGCAGCGGTATTTGAAGCTGTAGCGTTGGTGCGGCGTGGCCGCCTTCGTCGCAATCCAATGCGATGCAGTGCGAAGAACTTGCCGAGTCGCGGCTCAAGGGTTCAGTGAACGGTCCTTGATGCGATCGCTGCCATCAGGTTGGCGAGCATCGACGGCTGGCACCGGACGCGGACGGCGATGATTGATCGCGATGAAGACGCCCATCAAAAGGACGAAGCCGAGCAGCAGCAACAGGGTATTGACGAGCACACGCTCGTAACCGAGCTCGCTGACGTTGATGAACGGATAAGGATAGAAATCGGTTTCGCTGCCGCGCCAAAGTGTCATGAACAGATAGCCGAGCGGATAGACCAGCCAGAAGAGGCAGTGGCGCAATTGCAGATGAAAGCGCGGAACGAACAGCAGCCAGTACAGCGCGCACAGCAGCGGGATGACCGTATGCAGCGATTCGTTGAGCAGCGAGCGGAAGCCGGCTGGCGTCCATAGATGGCGCAGCAGGGTGTTATAGGCAATGCCGACGAACACGATATACACGACGACAGCGGTGAGCACCGGCGGCTTGCGGAAAAAGCGCCCGGGCGCGGAGCGTGCTCGCAGTGCCACACAAGTAAAACCGATGGCGACGGCGAGGACCGTGAGGTTCGTCAGATAGCTGCTGATGCGCTCGATACCCTCGATCACGCCCAGGCCGCGCATCAGCATTCTGCCAATCGTGATATCGGTCTGCGCGACGAAGGCCAGCCACGCAAGAACCGCAATCAGCGAGGCCATCGACACTGACGCGAAGCTCGGCGTAGCGAGCGGCAATTCGGATGGATGCCGCTCAGGATGAGCGGTGTGCTTTGGCATGCCTGAGGTGTGAGTCCGTGGGAGTCAACCGAGTATAAGCCTGTCCGCTTCGAGGCGTATGCGGCGTGAGCTGCCGCTACTGGCTGCGATACGGGTCCACGGCGCCTGAGCCGGGTTTCACGCTACCAGTTGAGAAGCCGCTCGCTGAGTTCCCAAAGGTCATCGGCGGAGGCGGGGTCGATGGCATGGGGCACTACGCCCGTAAGCCTCATGGCATCCGCCATATCGATCTTCTCCGGCTGTTCCTTCATCACTGGGGCCACGTCGACATTTTCGCAATACACGCCGCCCAGCCCGTTCAGTTGCTGGCTTGTTGCGCACCAGACTTGCGTGGCCGCTCCCTGCCCGATGGTCTTGAGTTGTCTTGCCGGATCACGCACGGGCTTGCCTTGTTCATCAATGACGCCCGCTGCCACCCTGTGTTCGAGCGGTATGTATTTCCCCAGCCCGGTATCCGCAATGGCACCCGGATGCAGCGAAAATGCGCGTACGCCATGGGCTTTCTCCCGCTGGTCAAGCGCAACGGCGAACAGGATGTTGGCCGTCTTCGACTGCCCATATCCTGCCAACGGGATGTACTGACGGTGCTCGAAATGCGGATCGTCGAGAAATACCGGCGAATAGCGGTGACCGATCGATGAGACCGACACCACGCGAGCGCCATTCGCATTGCGCAGCGTCGGCAAGAGCCGCGTGGTGAGCTGGAAGTGGCCGAGATGATTGGTCGCGAACTGATACTCATACCCTCGCGCGTCGCGTGTCAATTCCGGCACGGCCATAATCGCGGCGCTGTTGACGAGGATGTGCAGCGCCGGTGTCGATTCGAGAAACGATGCAGCAAAGGCGTCGATAGACGTGGGATCGAGCAGGTCCATCGGCGCGATTTCGACGTCGATGCCGGCCAGTGCTTCGCGGGCGCGGCTCAGGTCACGCGCGGGAACGATGACGCGTGCTCCGGCGGCGCGCAGGACTCGCGCGGTTTCACGCCCGAGGCCTGAGTAGCCTCCGGTCACGATCGCGGTCTTGCCGGAAAGATCGATGCCGGTCATGACTTCATCGGCGGTGGTGGCGGCTCCGAAACCCGAACCAAGCGGTTGTTGTGGCGTCAGCATGGCGTCTTCCTGGACGAACAATGATGCGCACAGTGTGGGCTCAAATTCCGGTACGATGAATAATCAAAAGTACGGGATACTGTCGCATGAGTTCAAAATTCGACAACGATCCACTGTCGGACATCCTTCGCCTGCTCGGCGCCCAACCCGTCGTGGCAGGTGGCTTCTCCGCCGGTGGCACATGGGCGATCCGCTTTCCGCGGCCGAAAAAGATCAAATTCTTTGCGCTGGTCAAGGGAAGTTGCTGGCTTTGCCTCGATGCGCAGACTGCACCCGTGTCAGTCCGCGAAGGAGACGTCTTTCTGTTGACCGGTGAACGTTCGTTTGTCCTCGCAAGCGATCCGAACGCGGAACCGGTCGATGCGGCCACCGTCTTCTCCGGTGACGGGATCCGGACCGCGAAAATTGGCGACGGCAACGGTTGCACGCAGATCGGCGGGCACATCAGGCTCGCACCGTCCAATGATGCGCTGCTGGTCGACGTCCTGCCGCCGCTGATACACATCCGCGCGGACTGCGAGCAGGCGACCGTTCTTCAATGGCTGCTTGCGCGGCTAGTGAATGAGTTCGCGTCGGGCCTGCCGGGCAGCGGCCTTGCTTCGGCATACCTGGCACAACTGATGTTTGTGGAAATGCTGCGCGTCTATCTCGACAGCGGCACGGAAGTCCCCGACGGCTGGCTGCGCGCTATCGGCGACAGGCGGCTTGCGCCCGCGCTACGGTTGATGCATGGCGATCCCGGCCGGGCGTGGCGGCTGGATGAGCTTGCGGCCGCATCGGCAATGTCGCGTACGGCGTTCTGCGTGCATTTCAGGTCTGTCGCGGGCGTGGCTCCGCTCACGTGGCTCACGCAGTGGCGCATGCGCATGGCAAAGCAGGCGCTAATCGACGAGAAAACACCCATTGCCGTTCTCGCAGCAAGGTTGGGTTACGCATCCGAAAGCGCATTCAGCAGCGCGTTCAAGCGGGTGTCTGGGGTGTCGCCGAGCGATTACAGGCGGGCGGGATGGTCTGGTGAAGCGCGGGAGACGGGTTGAATGACGTCCGTGTCGAAGGCGAAGCCGCGAGGATACGGAACCAGAATGCTCATATCGAGTCCTGCGAGATAGATTGGAAACGCTCGCCCTGCCGTGCCGTAGCGGCCAACGCAACGACCGGCGCTACGTTAGCGCGGGTCGCTGCGTCTTTCAGGGCGTGCTTGTGTGAAGGGAGTCAAGTACCGGAATCCGCTCTTCCGGATCCCGATGGCGAGCTGCAGAATTACGCCGCCTGCGTTTCGGCATGGAACGGGTAGTCGGTGTAACCGCGTGCGTCGCCGCCATAAAAAGTACTCCGGTCGTACCGGTTGAGCGGCAGATTCAACCGCAGGCGCTCGGGCAGATCGGGGTTGGCGATGAAGTGGCGGCCAAACGCGACGATGTCCGCGTGGCCCGCTTCGATGATCGCGTCCGCAGTCTCTTTCGTGAAGCCGCCTGCGGCGATGAGCGTGCCGGTGAACTTCGGGCGCAGATGGCGCGCCGCGACCGGATCGTGAACTTCGCCGATCGTTTCCGTTCCCTTGACGCGTGGCTCGACCACGTGGAGATAGCCGATGCCACGCTTGTCCAACTGCTCCGTCACATAACCGAAGGTGGTTTCCGGATCGCTGTCATGCATCGAGCCATAGGTGCCGCTCGGTGCAATGCGCACGCCAACCCGATCCGCTCCCCACACGGAAATCAGTGCGTCCGTTACTTCGAGGAGGAAACGGGCGCGATTTTCGATCGGGCCGCCGTACTCGTCGGTGCGAGCATTCGAACCGTCCTGCAGAAACTGATCCGGCAGATAGCCGTTTGCGCCGTGCAGCTCCACACCGTCGAAGCCCGCGCGCAGCGCCCGTTCGGCCCCCCTGCGGAAGTCCTCGACAAGGGCGGGGATTTCGTGCAATTCAAGCGCGCGGGGCATCGTGAATTCAACTTCGCCGTTCACTGAATAGGCATGGCCTTCGGCTTTCAGCGCGGACGGAGCGACGGGCGCCGCGCCGCCTGGCTGAAGATCGGGGTGAGACTGACGGCCGACATGCCACAACTGGAGGAAGATGCGAGCGCCTTTAGCGTGCACGGCATCGGTGATCCGGCGCCATCCTGCAATCTGATCGTCGGAGTAGATTCCCGGGGCCATTGCATAGCCGTAGCCCTGTACCGAAACGGGGGTTGCCTCCGTGACGATAAGGCCGCCTTCGGTTGCGCGCTGCGTGTAGTACTCAACCATCAGATCGCCCGGCACGTCACCCGGCTCCGAACGCATACGTGTCAATGGCGCCATCGCGACGCGATGGGAAAGGGTGTAGGGGCCGACTTTGACGGCTGAAAACAGCTTGTTCATGGAGTTACTCCTTGCGGATCGGTTAGTACCGGCTAGCAGGACGAGCGCGGTAACACGTTCGTTGGCTCTTGCGACTGCGGGGAGAGCCACAACGACGACTTGCTGTCAGACGAGCTCCTGGTAGCGGTTCGCCAGACATGGAAACATCGTCGTCGAAATGAACTGGCCGGGGTAGGCAGCATGACGGCATAACAGTCATTCCCTAGGGGCATATCGGGTGGACCTCACTCCGGTCTGCCGGAACGCGGCATCGACGTAGCACTCAGCATGGGGGGCCTGGCGACTCGAGCACGACGGCACGCAAGGTCACTCACGGTCGGCGTTGCGTCGTTGGCACGCGAACCTGGTTCGCACAAGCCGGCGAACCGCGGGTATCGACCTGTGGACCGTTTTTCCCAGTGGGCGCATGGTCAGCGTAAAAGCACGCGCTTTCGTCTCCTGGATTGAGGAGATGTTCTGCCCTCAAATTGAAGCCTTGCCTATCGAGGCGCCGCCATCGACAAACAACGTTTGGCCCGTGATGAACGCAGCGTCTTCGGACAGCAGGAAAGTGATGGCTGCGGCAATCTCGTCTGGCTTGCCGAAGCGTTTCATTGGGACGGAGGCGAGATAGCGCTGCTCCCCTGCGCTTCCCGGCGCGTTGTTGGCTCGAAACAGTTCGGTTTCCGTGGGGCCGGGAGCGACGGAATTGACTGTGATGCCGGTGGTCGCCAATTCAAGCGCCCAGGAACGTGAAAAACTCACCAGGGCGGACTTGGCAGCGGCATAAGCCGTACGTTCCACGATGCCAAGGATAGTGAGGCTCGATACGTTGACGATTCGCCCCCAGCCTTGGGCGCTCATATTGGGCAGGAGTGCTTGCGCCGCCTGGATAGCTGGATGCAGATTGAGCGACATGACGGCGTCAAGCGCGTCTAGATCGATGGCGCCCAGCCTTTGCGGTTTGACCAGCCCAACGTTATTGACCAGGCCGTCGAACTTGTATTCCGCCGCAAGCCTGTCGAGTGTGGCCTGCGTTTTCGCGCGATCGGACAGGTCGACAGAAACGAGCCTTCCTGGAAATCCTGGGTCGTCCCCCTGACGTGCCAGCCCCACTACGCGGTGCCCGTCCGCATTCAGCCGCTGTGCGACGGCCCTGCCGATGCCTTTGCTGGCACCGGTTACGAGAAAAGTACGTGATTTCATATTGCCTCGATGGTGATGTATCAGATTGCCTGTCCAATCGTTCCCGACGGTTCGTGGCCGGGAACGAAGCAGGACCGGGTCAAGACGCCGAAGCGACTTTCTTGCGGAGAACCGGCAACGTGCCTTGCGGTTCTTGTACAGATTCACCAGATAGTCGGGCAACTCAAAGCCGCAGAGAAGACGGCACGAATGCATAACTGTCATTCCTGCCGGGCATAGAGGACATCATCCTACGCACTGCAGACAACCGTTTGTTGCGCTCTGTTACGTTGCCTTCCTGATATGGTCGCCAGGATGATTCGCCAGGATGGCGCTCGCGATAACGTGAAAGAGATGATCGGCCCGTGGCGCGAATGCGGGTTGGTCGACGAGCCAGCCGAGCGCCGACATCCATATCGGCGCGCGCCGTTCCCTCGGCCTGAGCACGGAGCAGCAGTCTGCGGAAGCGGGGCACTTCCCGCATATCGAGAAACTGGAACGGGTGTTGAGCCTGATGGGTGATGTCCCGGATGGTAGAAGGGCGCCGTAGAGGTAGCGAGTCGTTACATGCTGGCCATGTATGACCGTGCTCGCTGCTCAAGGGGGTACAGGCTTGCGTACGACGGTACGCAACCACGACGCGTCACTCGTGGGCATCACCATCCGCCCCAAAAAAAAGCCGACCGTATTCCGGTCGGCTAAAGGATTCTGGCTATTCCGAGGGCCGTGCCAGAACCTGAGAGGGTCCATTATGCCGCACAACGCCGCAGTCTGCCTCAAATCGGCACACTCGGCGCGTGATGCCGGCGCTGCATGACTCTCCGTAACTCCCTCCCCATCAGTGTTTCCCCGAAGTAGGGCGAATGCCGTTGACGGAGTTAAATCAATTGATTTAATCTGAAAAGAACAGCAGGCAAAACCATGCGTACCCGCGCCCTGCGCCGATCGCCATCGTCAAGCAGTCGATCTATCAACCCTTCACGAGACACGTCATGATCCTTGAAAAATTCCGCCTCGACGGCAAGCTCGCGCTGATCACCGGCGGCACGCGCGGCATCGGGCTCGCCATCGCGCATGCCTTCGGCGAAGCCGGCGCGCGCCTCGTCATCAGCAGCCGCAGTCCGATGCCCGAAGCCGAACGCAGTCTGCGCGAGGCCGGCTACGAGGTCGACTTCATCGCAGCCGACCTCGAGCAGGAAGCGGCGCCCCAGCAACTGGTCGACGAAGTGCTCAAGCGCCACGGACGCATCGACGTGCTGGTCAACAACGCCGGCGTGGCGATTCACGGCGATACCGGCGACTTCGACGAAACGCGCTGGCGCCGCATCATGAGCCTGAACGTCGACGCGGTGTTCCGCGGTTGCCGGGCCGTGCTCGCGCCGATGCGTGCGCAAGGCGGCGGCGTGATTCTCAACGTGGGCTCGATCTCCGGCTTCATTTCCAACATTCCGCAGAACCAGGTCGCCTACAACAGCTCGAAGGCAGCGGTTCACATGATGACGAAGAGCCTCGCCAGCGAACTCGCCACCGAAAACATCCGCGTGAACGCGGTGGCTCCCGGCTACATCGACACGGACATGTCGCGCGGTGGCATGGCCAATGACGAGTGGTTCCCGATCTGGCGCGACATGACTCCGATGGCGCGGGTCGGCCAGCCGGAAGAAGTCGCGACCGCCGCACTGTTTCTCTGCTCTGCGGCCGCAAGTTATGTGACGGGCGAAGTGCTGGTCGTCGACGGTGGTTATACGACGCGCTGAGCGACGCGCTGAGATCTATCGCCCTCGCGCTGCGAGACGGCAGGGGGCTCACTGCAAGTGAAAACGTCTTATGGTCAATTCCGAACTGTACAAGGCCGGCGACACCGGCTACATCCTGACGATGGGAGAGATACTCGTCGAGATCATGGCGGTCGAGCGCGGACAGTCGTTTCGCCGGCCCGGCACGCTTATCGGTCCGTACGCCAGCGGTGCGCCGGCGATCTTCATCGACCAGGTGGCCCATGCAGGTAGTCGCTGCGCGATGATCGGCTGTGTCGGCGACGATGATTTCGGCATCCTGAATGTGGAGAGACTGCGTGCGGACGGTGTCGACGTCTCGGGCATTGCCGTCATCAAAACCGCGACGACCGGCAGCGCGTTCGTCACCTACCGGCAGGATGGCGAGCGCGATTTCATCTTCAATATTGCCAACAGTGCGTCGGGCCTGCTGTCGGTCGACAACCTTCGTGACGATCTCCTGAAGGATTGCCGGCACTTCCACGTGATGGGGTCGTCGCTCTTCTCGTCGCGCATCATCGAAGCGATGAAGAAGGTGATCGAGACGGTGAAAGGGCAAGGCGGGATCGTCAGCTTCGATCCGAATGTCCGCAAGGAAATGCTACGGATTCCTGAGATGCGTGAGGCACTCGATTTCGTTCTCGACTACACGGACGTCTTTCTGCCCAGTGGCCACGAAGTGACCTTGCTTGCTACGGCGAGCTCGGAGGCGGAGGCAATCGACGAGCTGCTCGAGCGTGGTGTGCGCGAAGTGGTCGTCAAGCGTGGCAAGGAGGGTTGCAGTTTCTACGACGGCACGATGGAGCGGCATCTTCCTGCTTTCTGCGTCGAAGAGATTGACCCAACCGGCGCCGGCGACTGCTTCGGCGCGACGTACATTGCCTGCCGTTCGCAGGGCATGGAAGTCGAACGGGCGTTGCGCTACGCCAGCGCTAGTGGAGCCTTGGCGGTGACCGCCAAGGGGCCGATGGAGGGAACCGCGACGCTAGCAGAGTTGGACGAGTTCATTGGACATGCGTCGGAGCACCATCATGCATAACGTCGTTGCACGCCTTTCCGGCGATCGCGCCGCGGCGCAAACCTTGAAGGGCATCTACTCGATCTGCTCGGCGCATCCATGGGTGCTGGGCGCCGCCATGAAGCAGGCACTGGACGACGGCACGCCGCTTTTGATCGAGTCGACCTCGAACCAGGTGGATCAGTTCGGCGGCTACACGGGAATGAAGCCCGCGGATTTCGTACGCTTCGTCTATCGAATCGCGGATGGGGTCGGCTTGTCACGCGACCGTCTGATTCTCGGCGGAGATCATCTTGGACCGAATGCGTGGCGAGGTTTTGCCGCCGAAGAAGCGATGCAGCGCGCGGAGGCGCTGATCGACGCGTATGTCTCGGCGGGTTTCTCGAAGATCCATCTGGATACCAGCATGAGCTGCGGCGGCGATCCCGCACGCCTGTCGGATGGCGTCGTTGCGGAGCGCGCCTCGCGTCTATGCGCTGTTGCGGAGCGAGCGGCCGCGCGCGAGGGCACAGCCACGAAGCCAGTGTATGTTATCGGCACCGAAGTCCCTGTTCCGGGCGGCGCGAGCGAAGAGCTGGAAGCGGTGGAGGTGACACGCTGGGAAGGGGCGCTCGACACCGTCGCCGTTCATCGCGACGCGTGGCGTGAACGGGGGCTTGATGAAGCGTGGGAGCGCGTGATTGCGCTGGTCGTTCAACCGGGTGTCGAGTTCGATCACACCAAGGTGATCGATTACAAGCCCGAGCTTGCGACGGAGCTTTCCAACGTACTCACGCAACTGCCGGGCATGGTCTTCGAGGCGCACTCGACGGACTATCAGAAGCCCGAAGCGCTCCGGCAACTCGTTCGTGATGGGTTCGGAATCCTGAAGGTTGGCCCGGGCGTGACTTTTGCGCTACGCGAGGCGTTGTATGCACTGGCGGACATCGAGGCCGAGATTATCAATGGAAGCGAATGCTCGAAGCTGCGCGAAGTGGTGGAAGCGGTCATGCTCGCCAAACCCGGGAACTGGGAGAAGTACTACCACGGCGACGACCACGATCGCCGTCTTCTCCGCACCTACAGCTATAGCGACCGGGTGCGTTACTACTGGGCCGACCCCGAGATCGAAGCCGCGGCCAAAAAACTGATCGACAACCTTACGGCAAGCGCGATTCCGGAGAATCTGCTGAGCCGCTATCTTCCCGCCCAATACTGGGCATTGCGCCGCGGCGCTATCGACGGCTCTCCCATGAGCATCATTCAAAGCAAGGTGAGAGACGTCATCGGGATGTATGCGTTGGCATGCCGCGCGTGAGTGTGAACGGTACGAATTTTTGACAGGAGACGTAAATGCAACTCAAGGACAAGATTGCGATCGTGACAGGTGCGGCGGCCGGCATTGGCGAAGCCGTGGTGCGTCGCTATCTGGATGAAGGCGCCAAGGTGGTGGTCGTCGATGTAAAGCCGCAGACCGAGCTCGAAACAACTTATGGCGACGTGCCTGCCGAGCGGATCGTACTGATGCGCGCCGACGTCACGACGCGCGAGGGTATCGAGGAGATTGTCCGCACCACCCTTGCGCGCTTCGGGCGTATCGACATCCTCTTCAACAACGCCGCCATCTTTGACATGCGTCCGCTGCTGGAGGAGTCGTGGGAGATCTACGACCGTGTCTTTGCGGTGAATGTGAAGGGCATGTTCTTTCTGATGCAACGTGTGGCCCGCCAGATGGTGGAGCAGGGTGGCGGCGGAAAGATCATCAATATGGCCTCGCAGGCGGGACGCCGTGGTGAGGCATTGGTCGCGCACTACTGCGCGAGCAAGGCTGCCGTGATCAGTTACACCCAGTCGGCCGCGTTGGCGCTCGCGCCTCATCACATCAACGTGAACGGCATTGCGCCGGGCGTGATCGACACGCCCATGTGGAAGGACGTCGACGCGCTCTTCGCGCGCTACGAAAACCGTCCGGTCGGCGAGAAGAAGCGTCTTGTCGGAGAGGCCGTGCCTTTGGGGCGGATGGGTCGTCCGTCCGAGTTGACGGGTGCCGCCGTGTTCCTCGCGTCGGCGGACGCGGATTACATCACCGCCCAGACGCTCAATGTCGACGGCGGCAACTGGATGAGCTGACCGCAGCCTTCGGATCACATGATCGAGGAACCATCATGGTTTTCAAGTCGAACACTACTTATGACTTTACGGATGCGGTCGTCGTCATCACCGGCGCGGCGGCCGGAATTGGGCGCAAGACCGCAGAGCTCTTCGCAGAGGCGGGCGCCACGTTGGCGCTGATCGACCGCGCCCAGTCGGTGACGGAAGTGGCATCGAGCCTCGGCGCCAAACACGCCGGCTGGATTGTCGATGTGAGCGATGCTGCATCCGTCACTGCGGCGGCGAACGACATTTTGACGCGCTTCGGCCACGTGGACGTGCTGGTCAATAACGCGGGTATCGGGCCGCTCGCGCCCGCAGAGAATTTCCCCCTGGAGACCTGGGATAAAACGATCGCCGTTAATCTGACCGGACCGTTTCTAATTGCGCGTGCCTTCGCGTCAAGCATGCTCGCGCGCAAAAGCGGCCGGATCATCAACCTGGCGTCGCAAGCTGCCGTGATCGGCATCGAAGGCCATCTTGCCTACTGCGCCAGCAAGGCCGGCATTCTCGGCATGACCAATTGCATGGCGCTCGAATGGGCACCTCATGGCGTCACCGTGAATGCCATTTCACCGACCGTGGTCGAGACCGAGTTAGGACTAAGCGGATGGGCAGGGGAGACGGGAGTGCGCGCCCGAGCCGCCATTCCAACCCGCCGTTTTGCCAAGCCTGCTGAAATCGCTTCCGCCATTCTGTATCTGGCTAGCACGGACGCCGCCATGATAAACGGAGCCAACGTGTTGATTGACGGCGGTTACACCATCACTTGAGCCTGGCACGACTCATCGTGATTGAAGTTCTCTGTTCGATCTAGGTGCTAGATAATTTTCCAGGAGACGAAATGAAAGCAAAGCTCTATCGCAGAGAGGGAATCCTGCGCACGTTATATCGTGGTGTCGCAATGACTGCCGCCATGTGCAGTGTCATGGCGGTAAGCAACGTTGCGCAGGCAACCACCGTCACGGTCGGCGTTCCCAACAATAACGACCAGATTGAACTGAAGAAGCTGTCAACGGCGTTCGAGAAGGCTAACCCGGACATTCAGCTGAAATGGGTCGTGCTCGAAGAAAACGTCTTGCGGCAGCGCCTGACGACGGACATCACGACCAATGGCGGCCAGTTCGATGTGCTGGCCATCGGAACCTACGAGGCGCCGCTGTGGGGCAAACGCGGCTGGCTCGTGCCGATTAGCGGTTTGCCGGCAGACTATGATCTCAACGATATGTTCAAGACCGTGCGGGAGGGTTTGTCCTATGACGGCAAACTCTATGCGCTGCCGTTTAACGCAGAAAGCTCGATGACGTTCTATCGCAAGGATCTGTTCGCGGCAAAAGGCCTGACCATGCCCGATCAGCCCACTTACGAACAGATCAAGGACTTCGCGGACAAGCTGACCGACAGGAGCAACGGCATCTACGGCATCTGCCTGCGTGGTAAGGCAGGCTGGGGCGAGAACATGGCCTACGTCGGTACGCTCGTCAACACGTTCGGTGGCCGCTGGTTCGACGAGAAGTGGCATGCGCAGATCAATTCGCCCGAATGGAAGAGCGCCATTAGTTTCTATACGAACCTGTTGCAGAAGGACGGTGCGCCTGGCGCCAGTTCGAATGGCTTCAACGAAAATCTCTCCCTGATGTCGAGCGGCAAGTGCGCGATCTGGGTCGATGCCACTTCGGCTGCCGGCATTCTCTACAACAAGAACGAGTCCACGGTGGCGGACAAAGTGGGATTTGCCGCCGCTCCGATTCAGGCGACACCCAAGGGCTCGCACTGGTTGTGGTCCTGGGCGCTCGCGATCCCGAAGACGTCGCGCTCGCAAGATGCGGCAAAGCGATTTGTCGAGTGGGCGACTTCGAAGGAATACATCAAGTTGGTGGGCGCCGATATTGGTTGGGCCTCGCTGCCGCCCGGTACGCGTCTCTCGACTTACCAGTTGCCTGAATACAAACAGGCGGCGCCGTTTTCGGAGTTCGTGCGTAACGCAATCGAGACCGCGGATCCGGCCCATCCGAGCGCGCAGCCGGTCCCGTACACCGGCGTGCAATACGTTAGCATTCCAGAGTTTCAGTCGTTCGGTACGGTGGTCGGGCAGAGCATTTCCGGCGCGGTGGCGGGGCAGTTGACGGTCGACCAGGCCTTGGCCGCGGGTCAGGCCGCCGCGGATCGCGCGGTGAAACAGGCGGGCTATCAGAAGTAAAGCAGAAGTCATGCGGAAGTCAGCCACTGGTCGACAGTGGCATGCGCGGGCTGACGCCTGTCAGCCCGCGCCCGCTACGTGACGACCGGCGAAGTGCCGATGCTTGACGGTAGGTATACTACCTGCCGAAACGTACCGCCCTCGTACTGCGCAAGCTCGCGAAGGGCTCAACTGCAACGGAGCATATTCGCGTGTCGATCAAGCATTCCCGACATCAGCATGGATTCAACGGGCCTCGTGTGCGCGACCTCAATCGGGCGCTCGTGCTCGAAGCCATCCGCCAGGACCCGGGCATCGGGCGTGCCGAGATCGCGGCATCTACGCGCCTGACCGCCGCGACGATCACCAATATCGTCACCGCGTTGATCGGGGAGGGCGCTGTCGAAGAGGCGGCTGAACGCGAAGCACGGACCACCGGTCAGCCGGTGCGCAGCCTGCGCATCATCCCCGGCTATGCGGCTACGATCGGCCTGCACTTCGACCACGAGTTCGCGACCGGCGTGCTGGTGGATGTGGCCGGCAATGTGATTCATGAAGCACGCCAACAATTGTCGATCGAGGATCCCGCCAGCGCGGTGCGAGTGCTTGCCAAGCTGTACGACGGCTTGCGCGACCATCCGCGTCGCGTCGGCAAACTGCTAGGCGTGGGCGTGTCGGTGATGGGCGCCATCGACCCCGTGCGCGGCCTCGTTTGTCAGTCAGCCGAATACCCTGCGTGGCGCGAATTCGGCTTTCGCGACGCGTTGTCCCAGCTCGTCGACCATGAAATCCATATCGAGAACAACGGCACGGCCGCGGGCCTCGGCGAATACTGGTTCGGCGATGGCCGGCGCCTCGGCAGCTATCTCCATGTTTTTATCGGCAACGGCCTGGGTGGCGCATTGCTGATGAATCGCCGCGCGGTGCGCGGCCTCACCGGCAACGGCTGCGAGATCGGCCACGTCAATGCCCATCGAGAGGGCAAGCCTTGCTTCTGCGGCGCACGCGGCTGCCTCGAAACCGTGGTGTCCTTGCGCGGACTGGCCCATGCGCTTGGGCATGACCATGTCGCGGAACTCGATCTTGCCGCGCTGCACGCCAGGCAAAGCGAGGCGTTCGATGCATGGGTCGAACAGGCCGGCACCGACCTGGGCCGGGTGCTTGCCGGCGTATCCAATGTGGTCGACGTGTCCGACATCATCGTCAACGGCCTGCTGCCGCCCGAGTTGCTGCAGCGCCTGCTCGCGCGCACGCGCGAGGTGGCGGCCGAGTACGAGATGAACGGCCGACCGGGGCGCCTTACCTTCCACCAGGGGCGCGCCAACCGGGAGATTTCGGCTGCGCTCGGCGCCGCCACGGTGCCGCTCTACGGCAACCTGTTCTGAACTGAACCCGGCGGGCCGGCGACGCGGCCCGCTCACGATGCGTGGCGCGACTTTCTCGGCCCATGTCATGGTGTTGTCATTCCCAACGGATCAAATGATCGTGCTGCCTGCGCATTTCCGTGCGCGAGCCGTGACGGAAATGTGACGTGGATTGCTCGCGTTACCGGCGTTATCAGTTCATCCCTATACGTCTAGACGTTTAGATGATATTAGGGGCGCGATAACCGTGCTCTGGAAGATCGGGATGCCTCTGAGCGCCGCGCCGCCGCTAATTGCAACCGCCATTACTGTGCCCTGCGGCAACGCTCCGCGGGGCGGATTCGCATACGGAGTCAGTCGATGTTGATCAGTAACGCTCGCGTGGTGACGCGAGACGAAGAGTTTCTCGGGACCGTGCGCGTCGAAAACGGGGTCATCCGCGACGTCGAACGCGGCGGCACGGCCGCGCGCGATGCCGTCGACTGGGACGGCGACTATCTGCTGCCGGGCCTGATCGAACTGCACACCGACAATCTCGAGAAGCATCTCGCGCCGCGCCCCGGCGTGAGGTGGAATATCGACGCGGCGTTTGTGATTCACGATGCGCAGGTCGCGGCCGCCGGCATTACCACCGTGTTCGATTCGCTCAGAATTGGTGCGCGCTCCGACGTGGACATGCACCACCGCGAACTGCAGACGCAGTGCACGCAGGCACTCGCGCGCTTGTCGCAGAGCGAGTTGCTCCGTGCCGAACATTTCTTGCACCTGCGCTGCGAAATCGCCGCACCGGACGTGGTCGAGGTGTTCGATTCGCTTTACGCGCATCCGCTGCTGCGGCTTGTTTCCGTCATGGATCACACGCCGGGACAGCGGCAATGGCACGATGCCAATCAATGGCGCCGCTGGCAGGAACGTCACGGCAAGCTGACCGACGAACGCTTCGCCGCCGTGGTGGCCGAGCTTGCGGACGGCCAGGAGCGCTACGCCGATCAGCACCGCCGAAACATCGTGGCGCGTTGCGTCGAACTCGGCATTCCGGTGGCGAGCCATGACGATACGGTGGTCGAGCACGTCGAACAGGCGGCCGCCGAAGGCGTCGCGCTGGCCGAATTCCCAACCACCCGTGTCGCCGCGCAAGCCGCGCGCGAGCACGGCATCGCGACGATCATGGGCGCGCCCAACATCGTGCGGGGCGGCTCGCACTCGGGCAACGTCTCCGCACTCGAACTCGCGCAGGCCGGCTTGCTCGACATCCTTTCGTCTGACTACGTGCCTTCGAGTCTGCTGACGGCGGCGTTTGAGCTCGTCGGCAAGGCCGGCTGGACGCTCCCGCGCGCCATGACAACCGTATCCGCGGAACCGGCTCGCGCAGCGGGACTGCACGACCGCGGTGCGATCGAGCCCGGCTTGCGGGCCGACTTTGTGCGCGTGCGGATGCACGATGTGCTGCCCGTACCGCGCGAAACCTGGCGCGCCGGCGAGCGCGTCGTTTGAAGCGCGTCATGCGGCGAATCATGCACACGGGCAGGGCAGTCAGGTAGCGCAACGGCATTCCATTCATCTAGACGTCTCCATGTAGACATGGATGTGTCACATGCGATTTCTAGAATGCGCCAGGTTGGACAGCAGGGCCGCGCCGACCGCCGTCACGGGCCGGTTCGCGCGGAAGCGGGAAAACGTCGTTGAATCGCACGCTACGCTTTAAACATGACTTGAGGACAATATGAAGGTATCCAAAGTTTTCGCAGTCCTGGCGTTTGCGGCGGGTCTCGCCTCCGGCGCGGCACATGCAGACAGCACCTGCCCGAACAACGGCGTGGTTCGCTTCGGCGTCGAACCGTACGAATCGGCGCAACGCATGCTGCCGGTTTACACGGACCTCGCCAAGATGATCGGCGACAAGCTCGGCTGCACGGTACAGCTTTATGTGGCAACCAGCTATAACGCCGAGATCGAGGCGATGCGCAACAACAAGCTCGAATTCGGCCAATTCGGCCCGCTCGGCTACGTGCTCGCCCATCAGGTCGCGCATGCCGAGGCCGTGGCGACGTTCGCCGGCGAACAGGGCAAGCCGGCCACCTATTACGCGTCCATCGTCACGTGGCCCGGCTCTGGCATCAAGACGCTCGCCGACACCAACGGTCGCTCCTTCGCGTACGCCGATCCGGCTTCCACTTCGGGCCATCTGTTTCCGGCTTATGGTCTGAGCAAAAACGGTGTGGACCCCGACAAGGGCATCAAGGCCATCTACGCGGGCAGCCACACGGCATCGTTCGAGGCGTTGCGCAACCACAAGGTCGACGCGGGCGAACTGAACAGCGAAGAAATCGCCAGCGCCAAGCTGCACAACGAGTACGACCCCGCCGCTTACGTGACGCTGTGGCAGTCGCAGCCCATTCCGCTCGATCCGCTGGCCGTGCGCGCCGATTTGCCCGCTGATTTCAAGGCTCGTTTGGCGAGCGTGCTGAGTTCGCTCGATCTGCATCAATTGCCGGAGGCCGATCAGAAGTTCCTGGCGTCGAACGAAAACCCGGAACTGAAGACGGTGCCGCAATCGGATGCCGCCTACAACCAGATTCGCGATCTGGTGTCCACGCTCCATATCGATCTGGCAAAACTGTGAATACCTCGATCAGCGCATCCGGCGATCTGCCGCTGGACCCCGCGGCCGCATTCGGCGTCGCAGGGTCCAGCTCACGCGCGATGGCGCCGCGCACCACGCTGGCTCCCGGCGAGAAACTGGCCGTCCACGACCTGACGATGCGTTACGCGAACGGTCATACCGCGCTGCGCGATTTCAATGTCTCGGTCAGCGGCGGCGAGATGGTGGTGGTGCTGGGTAGCAACGGCAGCGGCAAGTCGACCTTCATGAAGTGCGTGGTCGGACTGAACCGGCCGACGTCCGGCTCGGTCGAGGTCGCCGGACGCGATCTGGCCGCGCTCTCGGGCAAGGCTCTGCGCCGGGCGCGTCTGCCGCTTGCGCTGATTTCGCAGAACGCCAATCTCGTCAAGCGCCGCAGCGTGCTGGCTAATGTGTGCTGCGGCACGCTGGGGCGTCATCGGACCTTGGGGACCGCGCTGGGACGCGTGCCGCGCGAGGAAATCGAACCGGCCCGCGCGTATCTGGACGAAGTCGGCCTGCTGCATCTGGCCGGCCAGCGCGCCGGCACGCTCTCGGGCGGACAGGCGCAGCGGGTGGCGGTCGCACGCGCGCTCGCGCAACGTCCGCATGTATTGCTCGCCGACGAGCCGGTAGCGAGCCTCGACCCCGAAGCCGCCGACGAAGTCATGCGGCTGTTGCGCCGCCTCGCCACCGAAGACGGCCTTGCCGTGGTCTGCGTCCTGCACCAGCCCGAACTGGCGGCGCGTTATGCCGACAGGCTGGTTGGCTTGCGGCGTGGCCGGATGGAATTCGACCGGCCGGCATCGCAGGTCTCCAGCCAGCAGATCGCGCAGCTCTACGTCGACGAGGCCTCATGAACAAGGCTCTGGCAATGCGCGCGCCGACCGGCTCGCCGGGCGCACGCCCATTCTGGACGGTGTGCGTGATCGTCGTCGCGCTTGCGCTGTTCGTGCAGGCGTGGATCGTTGTGCAGGCGCGTCCGCAGGACCTGGTGACCGGCGCCCACGGGATGGCCGACATCATTTCGCGCGCCATGCCACCGGCATTCGATCAGTTCGTGCCGAATCTCTGGCCCGTGCTCGAGACGATCGACCTGGCGATTTTCGGCACCGTGTTCGGGGTCATTCTGGCTTTCCCGCTAGCCATTCTGGCCGCCGCGAATGTCACGCCGGCGAAGCCCTTGTATGTCGTTTCGCGCGCGCTGATCGGCGTCACGCGCGCGGTGCCCGATCTGGTGTGGGCGCTGCTGTTCGTGACCGCCGTCGGGCTCGGACCGTTTCCGGGTGCGCTCGCGCTGGCCGTGCACTCGGTCGGCATGCTGGGGCGGTTGTTTGCGGAAGTGATCGAAGACATGGACATGGGGCCGGTCGAAGCGCTGACACTCACCGGCGCCGGCCGCTTGCAGGTGTTGAGCCATGCCGTGGTGCCGGGCGTGTTGCCGTCGCTGCTCGGCATTGGGCTGTTCCGCTTCGATGAAAACCTGCGCTCTTCGCTGGTACTGGGGTTTGTCGGCGCGGGCGGCATTGGCTTTCAGTTGCTGACTGCAATGAACCTGTTCCAGTACCAGACGGTGTCGTTTCTGCTGATCGCCACGTTCCTGCTGGTGGCGTGCGCCGAGCGCGTTTCTGCCTGGCTGCGCAGCCTCGTTTTGTGAGTGCGCGGCGAAGGCCATCTTCAATACCTCATTATTTAAATTCGTACTGCTATGTTGATCAATCATGGCGTCGCGGTGGATCCGTGGACGCAAGGTCGCGTCATGTCGGAAGATCCGGAGATCCATCCGACGGCGGTGGTTCGGGCCAGCGACTTTGGCCGCTATACGTATCTGGGTCCACGCAGTTACGTTGCCGGAACGGTCATGGGCGATTATGGCTATGCAATGGGCGACAATCAGATCGCTCATGCGGTGATCGGCAAGTTCGTCAACATTGCCACCGGGGCGCGGGTGAATCCGCCCAATCATCCTACGTGGCGCGCGACGCATCATCACTTCACCTATCGCTCGCGTTCTTATGGCCTGTCTCTCGACGACGACGCGGGCATATTCAAATGGCGCGCCGAGGATCAGGTCGAGATCGGCCATGACGTGTGGCTTGGGCATAACGCCATCGTCATGCCGGGCGTCAAGATTGGTACGGGCGCGGCGGTTGGGTCGGGAGCCGTTGTGACCAAGGACGTGCCGCCGTTTGCGATCGTCGTGGGCGTGCCGGCGCGGGTGCTGCGCTTCCGGGTTGAGCCGCATGTTGCGGAGCGTCTGCAGCAGATTGCATGGTGGGATTGGAGTCCTCAGCAGATCGACGCGGCGTTGGCCGATTTTCGCGCGCTCGGTGCGGAGGAGTTTGCGGAGAAGTACGGGAGTTAGGTTGGCGATAAGTAGTCGGCAAGCGTGCTCACGGTGTGATTCACATGCCGATTGTCGAGCACGTATTGCTGCAGCGAGAGCGTTTGCGGCGACGGCGACGCCTGCACTTCGAGCAGCGGACTGAATTACGACTGACCGCCTGCGCGGCCCTGATCATATACCCCTCCCCCCTATCTGATATATACTCCCCCCGGGTATATCGGAGGTGATCAGTGAGCCATACCATTCGCGAGAAACAGAAGCTGCTTAACCGCGTCCGCCGCATCAAGGGGCAGGTGGAGGCCATCGAACGTGCGCTCGAGGAAGAGCGGGAGTGCGTCGATGTGCTGCAGCAGATAGCCGGCTGCCGCGGGGCGATGAACGGCCTGCTGGCCGTCGTGCTCGAAGACCATATCCGCTCGCATCTCGTCGACGCCGAATCCCACAAGGAGCCGGGCGTCAGTGCGACGGACCAGCTCATCGAAGTCGTGCACAGCTATTTCAAGTAGAGCAAACCATGAGTGATTTCAAAGACGCTGCGTTTGGGGCGGGCCACGACCATATCTTTCTGGGCGCGGCCCATGAACAGAACGAGCGCAGAACATGGGCGGTCATCGCGCTGTGCAGCGCGATGATGCTGGTTGAAATCGTCGGCGGCGGTATGTTCGGGTCGCTGGCGCTGGTCGCCGACGGTCTGCACATGTCGACACATGCGGGTGCGATGCTGATTGCCGCCCTCGCCTATACCTATGCGCGCAAGCATGCCGCCGATTCCCGCTTCGTGTTCGGCACCGGCAAGCTGGGCGACCTGGCCGGCTTCACCAGTGCCATCGTGCTGGCCATGATCGCCGTGCTGATAGGGTATGAGGCAGTGGCGCGCTTTCTGTCGCCTGTGCCGATTCATTTCGGCGAGGCGATTCCCATCGCGGTTGTCGGACTGCTCGTCAATCTGGCGAGTGTGTGGCTGCTGAGCGGCCACCATCATGGGCATAGCCACGGGCATAGCCATGCTCATGGCCACGATCATGCTCATGGTGATGACGGGCATGAGCATGAGGTCGAATCCGATGAGCACGACCACGCCCATGACGCCCACGACGCCGCGACCCGGGACCACAATATCCGCTCGGCCTACATCCACGTCATGGCCGATGCAGCGGTCTCCGTGTTGGCAATCCTTGGGCTCGTCCTGGCGCGTGCGTTCGGTTGGCTCTGGATGGACCCGCTCGCGGGCGTCATTGGCGCTCTGGTGATTGCAAACTGGTCGTATGGGCTGATGCGCGACACCGGTGCAATCCTGCTCGACATCAATCCGGACCGGCGCATGGCGGAGAACGTCCGCCATGCTATCGAGGACGGTGGCGACAAGGTGATCGACCTGCATGTGTGGCGGGTGGGCCCAGGTCACATGAGCGCGGTTGTGTCTGTGGCGACCAGCGAGTCACAGCGGGATTCCCGTTTCTATCATGCGGTGCTCGAGCGCTTCAAGGGACTGTCGCATGTTACGGTCGAGGTCCAGCTCGCGAATGCGATGGCTTGAGCTGCAACGTCACAACTACGCCGCGCTGGTGGCCCTGACTGTGCGATTCGTCGAACCCGGCTGGCTGGTCGAGGTGACGGTGACGGCGGCAAAAGTGTCTTAGGCCAATGGATGGCGGGAGCAGAGGGAGCGAGCGGATCGAGTCATCGTGACCCGGCCGAGCTCTGACCCACACCACGCCCAGCCCTACAACGGCACTGTCATTTCTGACAGTTACCCGCCGGATAGTCGACGCGCATAATCGGATTTCGTGGATCGGTCGGTGCGCTCCGGGATGGTGAAAGCCGGTCCTGCGTAGCAAAGGGCTCCGCTGTACCGCCCCGCGAGCATGGCGCTGTGCCCCGCGGCGCCAAGAAGAGTTTTGAGCCTTACCGAGGGCTGCTGGAACCTGAGAGCACGATAAGAAACGCGAGCAGGCCCGCGCGACGAGTGTCGCGACGGGCAAGCCGCAAGAAGGAATGCGCGGATCGCGCCGCTGTTGGTGTTTTGTAAAGATGCGCGTGTCTCGATACGCGAAAAAGTGGCAGGGTTTCTCCTTTTTCCGGATTGACTGGTATTCAGCAGAGCCGGTCATGTTGTTGGTCTAGCGGCAACGCGGTTCTCGCGTTGCCGGATCACCAGTTGGATTCGAGGCTCCATGACACTGACAAAAATCTCGCTGCTAAACCGCATGCAATGCGGGCATAAATACACCGCCACTCAACTGTCCCATTTGTTTTCTGTCTCGCGGGTGACGGTTCTCGGCATGCTGCGTGCGCTGGTCGACGAAGGCCAGTTGCAAGTCACGCGCACCAACTCACGGGTCATCCACTTCACACGCGAACTGCCCGAGTCGCAGCAATCGGGCGGTGTGGATAGCCGCGCCGTGGCGACATTTCCCGTCACGCGCAACGTCGAAGGTTGCCTGTCCAACTATGACCAGGAGCTGGCCGCCCGCTCGCGCCTTGCATTGCTCGCGCGCGACCGCTGCAGATAATGCCCGCGCGCCGGAATGACCCGCTTGCGGCGAGTCATTCCATGTCGTCTGACGCAATTCGCAGAACACCCCCATTTCAGATTGGCTGATATCGTTTTAGCGTGCCGGGCGATGGCTTTGTTGCGACATAAAAATTCCGAACGGGCAGCACACGAGCACATGGAGACCTTGCAATGACGCTCGACGCAACGCTAGAAGGGGCGTAACGCGGCTTGCCGATGCGCTCCGTGTTTGGGCCGGTATTGACGGTTTATCCCAAGAGCCGCGACCCGGCGTCCCGCCAGGCCGTGCCAGGGCTGATCCGGGATCTCAGCGCTGACATTGATGCGCATGGCGCCGGATCAGGGTTAGTCGCCGCCTTCGCGCCGGCGCTCCGGGGCGAGTGGAACGGGCGGCACATCCCGATCCATACTGAGGTGCTCGACCAAGGCGTCAAGTTTCGCAACACCGCTTCCGGGCGGAGCTGTCAGTTGGCCCAGGCGGCTCAGGTGGCTCAGGCGCGCTCAGGTGGTATAGATCAAGCCCATGGCGATCGCCTTGACGACCGCCTGGGTCTTGTTGGTCGCGGCCAGCTTCAGCAGCACGTTATTGACGTGAAAATTGACGGTGCGCTCGGAAATACTGAGGATCTGCCCGATCTCGTACGAGGTTTTTCCTTCACCGGTCCAGCACAGCACCTCGCGTTCGCGTAGCGTCAGCGTCGCGGCGCTTTCGGGGGCGAGGACCGGCATCAGGAAGCGGCTCATGAGGGTGTGCGAGACATTCGCGAGCCAGCTCATCGGCAACGTCAACGAATCGACCTCGGTTCCCGTCAACGTATCCGCCGGGCGCGACAGCGTCAGAAGGCCGAAAGCGCCTTGCGCGGCCCAGCTCGACTGGGCGGCGCCCACCTTCAGGCCGAAATCGTGCGCGTCGCTCCACAACCGCGCCGCGTCGCCTTGCTCGGACTCCGGCCAGAGAATGAGCTCAGAGCCGCGCATGCCGGCACGGACCGTCGGGTCGATGTCCAGAAAGCTGCTCGCCTGATAGTGCTCCATCCAGCCGCGCGGATAGGTATCGAAGATGGCGACCACGGGTTTCGATACGGGCACCGACATGCGGATGCCGTAACAGCAATATTCGAACCCGAGCTGTTCCGCGAACGACGCGATCTGCTTGAACAGCTGATCTTCGTCTTTCGCAGCGAGAAACCGCTGGTAAGCATCATGAAAGCGTGGGTCCATCATCACCTCCCCGTAGCGACGACGAGTTGCAGTGGGTCGCCGCAGATCCCGCGAACAGGTGCAGTGCCCGCAAAAAACCCTCGCCAATACACCTTCATCCGTTGTTGCCTGTTGGCTCTGTAGTTGTTTCCGGGCATGTGCTGACCGGGTTGCTGCTGATTCACGTGTAATCGACCGTAGACATGAGACTGACGGCAGACCGGCGCGGCGGCGCCATGGGCGCCCGGTACACCGGTTAAACAGCGTGGCAGCGCAGAATGACAGCGAGTATCTCACCATCGGGCCGAACGCGCGTTGCGCGCGCTTTTCGGCATAAACCACGCCAAAGTTCACTTATAAACAAAATCGCAGCGGTTTTCAATCTCCATTCAAGGCTGCGGCAAACCATGTAAAAAGGGGCCGCACGGGTGTTCCCTGTCAACATTGACAGTTACCTCACCACTATGTGGCTGTAATACGCTCCTGCAAATGCCCGCCCGGGGTTGGCGGCGGTTTCGCGGTCGGCGTTGACGGCCGGGATGATACGATTTGCGCCGCGGCCCGTGACGAACCGGGGTCGATTCGTCGTGGCGGCCGCTCCTGAACGATCACGACTGGTAAACAGCGAACACGCAAACAGAGCGCCATGTACTCGATATTGCCTGCCTTCGTCTCCGCATTGTTTCTGGGGTTCGGGCTATACGTGCTGCTCACCGAGGGCGCGACGCGCCTGTCCGTGCCCTTTGCGCTGATGTGCGTGACCACCTTTGCCTGGCAGGGTACGTGGGCCTTCCTGTTCCAGACCACCAGCGCCGACGTCGCCGCGCCGCTCGTCAAGCTGGGCTACCTGTTCATTCTGTTTTTACCCACCACCTTTTATCACTTCGTCACCGAAGTGACGGGGCGGCGCGCCGAGCGCCGCCTGCTGCTTGCTTCTTACGGCTTGAGCGTATTGCTGGCCATTCTGCTGCTCACGGGCGACGGGGTGGTGGCCGGCTTCGAGATGCATTTCTTCGGCCCTTATCCCAAGGCCGGCGTTCTCCATCCCGTGCACGTCCTGCAGACCCTCTTCCTCGCCTGCCGGAGCGGCTGGCTGCTGGTGACGGCGCGGCGCGAGGTGCGCGGCAAGTCGCAACGCCGGCTCCTCGACCTGTGTCTGCTGAGCCTGTGCCTGTATTCGCTCGCGGCGGTGGACTACGCCGTGAACTATGGCTACACGTTCTATCCGCCGGGCGTCATCTTCATCGCAACAGGACTGGGCATTCTCGGCATCACGATCGTTCGTCACGGGCTGATGCGGCCATTTCTGCTGGCGGCTACGGTGGCGCACGAGGTCGCCACGCCGCTTGCGGCCATTGGCATGCATGCGGAGGAGATCGGCACGGTTCTGCCGGAACTGCTGCGTGGCTACCATCTGGCCGTGCAGCACCGCTTGTGCAGTGAAGGCCTGTACCCCGGTCAATCCGAGCGGCTCGCCAGTCTCACCTCGGCGATTCGCCGTCAGGTTGAAAGTACCAGTACGGTGGTCGAGATGTCGCTGGCGTCGTTTACGCTGGACAGGCTGGACCCCCGAAGCTTCGCGCCGCATTCGATCCGCACCTGCATCGACTCGGCGCTGGAACGTTTTCCCTTTCACCCTGGGGAGCGCAATCTGGTGTTCGTGGCGCCCATCGATCCGCTGTTGCGTTTTTCCGGTTCCGATTCGTTGATCGTCTTCGTCATCTTCAATCTGCTCAAGAACGCCTTGTACGCGATCCGTGAGAGCGGCGACGGAAAGATCGAGATCCGCGCGCAGCAGGAAAACGGCTTCTGCGTGCTGAGCTTTCGCGACACGGGTCCGGGCATCGCGGCGGACGTGCTGCCGTATATCTTCGATCCCTTCTACTCGACCAAGTCGCATGGACACGGCGCGGGCATGGGGCTGGTGTTTTGCCGGCGCGTCTGCGAGGTGTTTTCCGGTAGCATCTCGTGCGAATCGGTGCCGCGCGAGCATACGACCTTCACGTTGAGGTTGCCGGAGCCAGGCTCGTCGGCGGACCGCGCGCAGCGCGGCCCGCCGGACAGGTCCCACCGTTGGTACAGCAAAAGGCAGGACTATGTCAGTTAGCTCACATTAGACGGCATGAGAAGTTCATATTCCTTGACCCGTTCGACGATCCCAGACGGGAAACGCTGAATGCGCCGGTTGGTGTCGGCGAACAGAATCTGCTGGTAGCCCATCGAAACGGGCTTGCCGTCCACGCAAAAGCGGAACAGCAGGTAGGCCGAACACTGCCTGACCTGAAAGGTGTTGAGGTAGCAGTCCACGCGCTGGAACGGAAAAGTCTCCTGGACATATTCCTGGTGGGCGCGTTTCGTCACGAACATGCCGCCGGCGGCAAGGAGATTGTTGTGCACGCAATCATGGAACCAGCGTTCGCGACACACGCCTTGCCATTCGAAGTAACGGGCGAAATAGGTGTTCATAAAGGCATTGGAATCCTTGAGATAGACGTCGATGCTGTGGTGAAACGTTTTCTCGGTCGTGGCGTTGAGCATTTCCTGCGAAAGCAGTGCGGTACCGCGAGAGAGAACCTGGGGGATTGCATCTCGAACGAACATGAAAAACTCCTGAATCGTAATGGCTGCTAGCGGCAGCCACGCATTCCTCCTGAGTGGAGGAATGCATTATTTTGGTATGCCAAGCGTTTTATCTGTGCCTATAAACACGTTCTTCGAGGAATGTATGAGTAGCTTTGTCAGGCAGCCTGTCCTCTATCCTGTGTCCGCTGTTTTTCTCGACGACAGTGCTGACTTCCTGCATGCGCTGCGAGGGATTGTCCCGGACGGACATCTGAACCGGTTTTTCACGCGGCCTCGCGAGGCCTTCAATTTCATCTCGTCGCGTGCACAGGCGAGCTTGCCTAACCGGCTGTCGGGCGCGGACTATTCCGAGTTCGAGAAGAAGGGGGGAAGCGCGCTTGGGCGCGACGTGTTGATCGACGACGCGCGCTTCGAAGAGGTCGCGGCCGTGGTGGTGGACTACGAGATGCCGGAAATCGACGGCATCGAGTTTCTCGCCTCGATTCGCGGCATCGCGTGCACGAAGATCCTGCTAACCGGAGCGGCCGGAGAGACCGAGGCCGTCGACGCGTTCAATGCCGGGCTGATCGATTTCTACCTCAAGAAGACCGATGCCGGGATGACGCGCAAGCTGCTCAGCGCGTTGGCGGAAGCCAAAGCCAGGCACTGCGCGCAGCGTGGCTACATCAGCGTTCACGATGTCGGTTCGACTTACTGCGATCCGCGCACCTTGAAGGCCCTCGACGAGATCGTTGCCCGCGAACACATTGCGGAGTATTACTGGCGCCCGGAGCAGGACGCCGTGCTGATGTTCGACGCCGACGGCAATCCAGGCCTCTTTCTCGCGTGGGCCGAGGGCGACTGGCGATTCCAGTGCGGTGTGCTGACCGACGAGGGCGGCGCCCCCCAACTGCTGAGGGAAATGGAGGCGCGCCGGGTGATGCCGCTGTTCTGGCCGTCCCAGACCTATCGCGCCGGCCTGTCGGACATCCGCTTCGAGTCGCCGATACCGATTCCCGACTGGCCCGGTGCGTTCTATTGCTGGAGCCGGATCGATCCGCGTGAGCTCGACCTGGACCTGCAGACCTGCGCGCAATGGCGGCAGCGCCAGACCTTAGGGCTATATTCTTGAGGTCAGGCCGTTTTGAGCGTCCACGGCCCGGGTACGAACGGCGGTGAAGGTGGTTTGAGCGGCTTCATTGTCCCGCCGGCTCGCGGTTCAGACGCCGCGCGCGGCGCAGTATGGCGTCGAGGTCGTGCAGGTTGAGCCGAAGCCGGAAATACCATAGCAGTTTGGTTAGCTTCAATGTCGACAGTGCGCGCTTCCTGCGTGACAGCGATTCTGAACGTTTCATCCTGGCATCTCCGGCCGTCGCTGCGGCCATGGATTGATCGGCGTAGGTCTGTTGTGCATTGCTCTGACCACTCGCATAACGACCTGAGTTTGCCCACGCTTGAGGGTTCGAAAGACTTCGAAAGTTAGCGGGGCTTTAGCGTCGGAAATTGGCGTGCCCGTTCGTTCGCCATGGCCCGATGTACGAGCCGGGCGTTTCGACCTGAACTCACCGTCCCACAGTGGCTCGCGCCGGCGACTCCGCTTTGGGAAACAGCGCGCCGATCATGAATCCTCGCTCGGTGCGGTTCATGATCACGCGTCCACGATGTTTCGTGGCGGTGAAGTTGACGAAGGCGAGGCCCAGTCCGAAGCCGCTGCCTTCATTGATCACGCCCGACGGCAGCCGGACAAAGCGTTCCGCGACCCGGTCCGACTCGCGTGCCGGTATGCCGGTCCCTTCGTCCTCGACCCCGATCAGCACGCCCTCTTGCGTATCCGCGAGAATGCAGCGCACGGTTGAAGCGTCGGGTCCGTACTTCAGGGCATTGTCGAGCAGGTTCGTGACGAGGCGCGTGAGCAGCAACGGGTCGGCGAACAGCGTCAGCGAAGTGGCGGGCGCATCGATGGCGATGCGGCAGCCTTTGGCGAGCGCCTTTTCCCAGAGCTGATCCACCGCAACGACCACGATCTCGTTCAGGTCGATCGTTTCGAACTGCCGCCATTCGGATTGCGCGCGCGCCAGGTGCAGAAAACCGTCCGCCAACTCGAGCGCGTGGGTGGCGTGCGTGGCAATCCGTTCGAGCAGGGGCGTGAGCGTGCCCTGTTCCAGCCGGACCCTCTCCAGCAGCGAGAGAATCGACGTCTGCGGCGAACGCATGTCATGCGAGAGAAAGTCGATCGCATCGTCGCGTTGACGCAGACTTATATAGGAAGCCGAATGATAGCGGATCCGCGCAATCAGTTCGATCGCGTCGGGCAGCTTGACCAGGTAGTCGTTGGCGCCGGCAAGAAAGGCCTCGCTCTTGACGATCGGCTGCTCCTTCGAAGACAGCACCACCACCGGCACATTGGCCGTGACCGGGTTGGCGCGATAGCTGCGCACAATATCCAGGCCGTCCACGCCAGGCATGATCAGATCCTGCAGGATCACCGTCGGCTTCACGCGCGACGCTGTAGAGAGGGCCTCGCGTCCATCCATGCAGACATGCAGTTGAATACCGCTTTCGCTCTCCAGCGCCCGCCTGATCACTTCGCCCACAATCGGCTGATCGTCGACCAGTAGCACGGTTGCCGCAGGGGCGATTGAAGTCGGCAGTGTATTCATGATGGCGATAAGCGATCAGGCATCAAGGCGAGATGCACGGTGACATCGGCGTCATCGACCTATCGGGCTGTCTGCATCGCTGCGCCTTGAGTGGATCAGGCGGGGGACAGGAAAGGCCGGTACCGGAGCATTGCCCTGTCGATAGTTCGAGCAGGCGAACCAGTGTAAAGGGAAGCCCGGCGCCGGAAAGCGCTGAATCTGTTAAGGATGGTTAATTGACCTGACGGCACGCACCACTACGCCCGATAGCGCAGCGCATCGATCAGCACACCGAGAGCCCGCGACGATTGACGTCGGCTCGGGTAATACAGGTGATAGCCAGGGAACGCCGGGCACCAGTCCTTGAGTACCGCCTTGAGGCTGCCGTCGGCGAGATACGGTCGCGCCATCTCCTCCGGCACATACGCGAGGCCGCAACCATCTACAGCGGCATCGAGCATCTGAGTGCTTGCGTTGAACACCAACTGGCCTTCGACACGCACCTTGAGTTCGTGGCCCGACTTTTCGAACTCCCAGGCATAGAGGCCGCCATACGTTGGCAGCCGCAGATTGATGCAGTTGTGGTCGGTCAGGTCTTGCGGCGTTTTCGGCCGCGTTCGCTTCGCAAAGTACGAAGGCGCGCCGACCACCGTCATGCGCATGTCCGGCGCAATGCGGACCGCGATCATGTCTTTCGCCACCCGGTCGCCAAGCCGGACGCCGACGTCGAAGCGCTGCGCGACGATATCGGTCAGGCCATAGTCGACCATCAGCTCGACCTTGAGGTCCGGATACTCGCGCAGCAGTTGCGCGAGCTTGGGGCGCAGGACGTTGCGCGCGGCGTTTTCGTCGGTGGTGATGCGGATCGTGCCGGCTGGCTTGTCGCGCAACTCGCTCAACGCGGCGAGCTCTTCGTCGATTTCTTCGAAGCGCGGTCCCACGGTTGCGAGCAGACGTTCGCCGGCCGGAGTGGGGGAGACGCTGCGTGTGGTGCGTGTCAGCAGGCGTAGCCCCAGGCGCGATTCGAGTCCGCGGATCGTGTGGCTGAGCGCCGACTGCGACACGCCGAGCTGCGCCGCCGCCCGCGTAAAGCTGCGTTCGCGCGCTACCGCGAGGAACGCCAGCAGGTCGTTAAAATTTTCGCGTGCCATTCATGAATCCAATTCATATGTGCATGCCAATTCTACCGCCTAGTCACGTCCGGCTGCAGCCATTAAATTGCGCGGTATAGGCAGTCGAACCGGCTGCAACCCGCCAATGTTTTCGCAATGTCTATTGCGGGCTTTGGCCCGAACGGAGAATACACAGTGGATTATCGATATCTGGGCCGTAGCGCGCTCAAAGTGTCCCCCTTGTGCCTCGGCGCCATGATGTTCGGCGGCGAGACGGACGAGGCAACCGCGAAGCGCATCATCGACAAGGCGTTCGACCAGGGCGTCAATTTCATCGACACCGCCGACGTCTATCACGCAGGGCGTTCCGAGGAGATCGTCGGACGCGCGGTGGCGCAGCAACGCGATAGCTGGGTGATCGCCACGAAATTCGGCTATCCGACCACGCAGGGCCCGAACGAGCAGGGGCAATCGCGCAAGTGGATCATGCAGTCGGTCGACGCGAGTCTGAAGCGCCTCGGCACCGATTACCTCGACATCCTCTACTTTCACCGCGCCGTCACGGATGCGCCGCTCGAAGAGGGCATGCGGGCGATTGCCGACCTGATCCGCCAGGGCAAGATCCGCTACTACGGGGTGTCCAATTTCCGCGGCTGGCGTATCGCCGAGATCGCGCGTCTGGCCGATCAACTCGGCATCGACCGGCCGGTGGCAAGCGAACCGCTCTACAACCTGGTCGACCGCACGGCGGAAGTCGAGCAATTGCCGGCGGCTGCCCACTACGGTCTCGGCGTGGTGCCGTATAGCCCGCTCGCTCGCGGCGTGCTCAGCGGCAAATACGCGCTGGACGCGCCGCCACCGGCCGACTCGCGCGCAGGACGCGGCGACAAGCGGATCCAGCAGACCGAATGGCGGCCTGAGTCGCTCAAGATCGCTCAGACGATCGCCGCTCACGCCGCACAGCGCGGGACGACTTCGATTGCCTTTGCACTGGCGTGGGTGCTGAAAAACCGGCTGGTCAGCAGCGCGATCGCGGGGCCGCGTACCGAAGCGCAGTGGGACAGCTATGGCGAAGCGTTGAAGCTGGAACTCGGAGCGGAAGACGAGAAGCTCGTCGACAGTCTTGTCGCACCGGGCCACGCGTCGACGCCGGGCTATACGGATCCGGGGTATCCGATCGAAGGGCGACGGGTTGCTTAACGGCTGCGGGCCCACTCGCGTACCGCGTCGGCGAACAAGCGCAGCGCGGTAGGCGGATGGCGGTTTGCCGGGTAATAGAGGCACAGGCCGGCAAAGGACGGACTCCACTCGGGCAGCAGATGCACCAGCCGGCCCGATGCCAGTTCCTCCGTGACCTGATTTTCCGGGATCCAGGCAATGCCGATGCCGGCCAAGGCGGCTTCGATCATCAGATTGAGGTTGCCGAGCGTCATCGGCCCATCGACGTCGATGCTGGCGCTCTTGCCACGGCGTTCGAGATCCCACCGGTAGAGCGCACCGCTCTCGAAGCGAAAACGGATGCAGCGATGCTGCGCCAGATCGTCCGGCGTTTTAGGTGGCGCGTGCTGCGCCAGGTAATCGGGCGAAGCCACGGCGGCGAAGCGCATGTCGGCGCCGAAGCGGACCGCGATCATGTCGCGCGGCACGTCTTCGAAGACCCGGATGCCGGCATCGAAACCGTCGGCCACGATATCCACGAGCCGCGTGTCGACGACAAACTCCACGTGGATATCGGGGTAGGCGGCAAGAAAGCCCGGAAGAACATGACGGACGATCTGCCGCGCGGAGGCCTCCGAAGCACTGATGCGAATCAAACCGGACGGCCGGTCGTGCGCGGACGCAACCTGATTTACCGCATCTTCGAGGTCCGCCATGGCCGGCCTCACGCGCAACAGGAGTTGTTCGCCGGCCTCGGTCAGCGCGACGGAGCGGGTAGTGCGGTTGAACAGCCGCACGCCCAGCCGTCCCTCCAGGCCGCGCATGGAGTGGCTCAGGGCCGACGGTGACACCCCGAGCGTGCGGGCGGCCGCGCGAAAGCTTCGCTGGTCGGCGATAGCGACGAAAGCAGTCAGTTCGGCAAGTCCGGCGCGCAGCATAGTTGAAATTCTCTCAATAGCCCGTGCAAGTTTAGCTGGATTGTTGAGCCGTGTGCAACGGCATAAGATCGATCGCATTGAACGGTCGGCGCAAGGCTCCGCTTGCGGCCTAACGAAAGGAGAAAGGATATGCAAACGCGCAAACTAGGTAACAGCGGTCTCGAGGTATCGGCACTCGGCCTCGGCTGCATGGGCTTGAGTTTCGGCTATGGCCCGGCCACCGAAACGGCGGAAGGCATCAAACTGATTCGGACTGCTTTCGAACAGGGCGTCACGTTCTTCGATACCGCCGAGGCCTACGGCCCGTTTCTCAACGAGGAACTGGTCGGCGAGGCGGTAGCGCCGTTTCGGGATCAGGTCGTGATTGCCACCAAGTTCGGTTTCAAGGACGGTGAAGTCCTCAAGGGACTCGACAGTCGTCCCGAGAACATTCGCGCGGTGGCCGAGGCCTCGCTCAAGCGCCTGAAGACCGACCGCATCGATCTGTTCTACCAGCATCGTGTGGATCCGGACGTGCCTATGGAGGACGTCGCCGGCACGGTCAAGGATCTGATCGCAGAGGGCAAGGTCAAGCACTTCGGTTTGTCCGAAGCGGGCGTGCAGTCCATCCGCCGCGCTCACGCAGTGCAGCCGGTGACGGCGCTGCAAAGCGAGTATTCGCTGTGGTGGCGCGAGCCGGAAGAGAAGGTGCTGCCGACCCTCGCGGAACTGGGCATCGGCTTCGTGCCCTTCAGTCCGCTTGGCAAGGGCTTCCTGACCGGCGCCATCGATGCGAACACCACGTTCGACAAAACCGATTTCCGCAACATCGCGCCGCGTTTCTCCGAGGAGAACCGCAAGGCCAATGCGGGGCTCGTCGAGGTGCTGGGCGGCATCGCCGAGGATAGAGGCGCAAGCCGCGCGCAGATCGCCCTTGCCTGGCTGCTGGCGCAGAAGCCGTGGATCGCGCCGATTCCGGGCACCACCAAACTGCACCGGTTGACGGAAAACATCAGCGCGGCGGCGGTCGACCTCTCGGCCGGGGACCTCGCCGCGATCGAGGCCGCCCTTGAGCAGATCAAGGTGGTCGGCGATCGCTATCCGGCGCATTTGCAGCAGCGCGTCGATCGCTGATCGACTAGCTTGACCTGTCGCAGCAAGCCGCCGGTTGCCAGCGAGTCTGGCGCCGGCGGCTTGCCGCGTTTATGAAAAATGGAACTTCGAATCATGTCAGTGAAAGAACCGCCATCGGCTCTGCCGCACACGCATTCCGCCGCTTCAGACGAGCCGGCCGTGTTCGGCGCCGATGCATCCATGCAGCGGGGCGCGCAGGGGCACAGCCTGAAAATCCTGGCAATCCTGAGTATGTTGATGGCATTCGCCTCCATCTCGACAGACTTGTATTTGCCCGCGCTGCCGGTCATGGGCACGGCGCTGCATGCCAGTATGGGCGCCGTCGAACTGACGATTTCGGGGTATCTGATCGGCTTCAGCGTGGGGCAACTCTTCTGGGGGCCGATCGGCGATCGCTACGGCCGCCGCTTGCCGGTGGCCATCGGACTCGTGCTGTTCATCGCCGGTTCGGCGGGGTGCGCCGTGTCCACCAGCGCGGCCATGATGATCGGCTGGCGCGCGCTGCAGGCGGTGGGCGCATGCGCCAGTGTGGTGCTGGCCCGCGCCATGGTGCGCGATCTCTATGTGGGACACCGTGCGGCCCAGATGATGTCCACGCTGATGACCGTGATGGCGATCGCTCCGCTGGTCGGGCCGAGTCTCGGCGGACAGATTCTGCATGTGGCGTCGTGGCAGGCTATCTTCTGGACGCTGGTGGGCGTCGGTCTGGCGACGCTGGCAGCGCTCTATGCGCTGCCTGAAACCTTGCCGCCGCAGCGCCGCAGCCATGAACCGCTCACGCGCGCGCTAGGCCGCTACGGCGAACTGCTGCGGCATCGCCGGCTGCTCGGCTATGCCGGCGCAGGCGGGTTTTTCTACGGCGGCATGTACGCCTATATCGCGGGCACGCCGTTCGCGTACATCACCTACCATCACGTTTCGCCGCAGTTCTATGGGCTGCTGTTCGGTGCGGGCATTGTCGGCATCATGATCACGAATCTGCTCAACTCGCGGCTCGTGAGACGACTCGGCAGTGACCGCCTCATGCGTGTCGGCACGCTCGGCGCCGCGCTCGCGGGCATGCTGCTTGCCGTCGATGCACGCACCGACTGGGGCGGCCTGGCGGGTCTGGTGATTCCGCTGTTTCTGTTTATCTCTGCAACCGGTTTCATCGTGGCCAATTCGATTGCCGGTGCGCTGGGCCTGTTCCCGGAGCGCGCGGGCGCAGTGTCGGCGCTGATCGGGACGATTCAGTATGGAACCGGCATCCTGGGATCGGCACTGGTGGGGATCTTCACCGACGGCACGCCCTGGCCGATGGGCTGCGTCATCGCCCTCGCGGGTGTCGGCTCGTTGCTGTGTGCGCGGTTTCTCGTGCAGGCCGACACGCGCATGCCGAACGAGGCGTTATCTTCACATTAGCTCCATGTCGCGTGCTATATCTTCCGGTGGTTTCAGCATGGCTGACGGCGGGTTCCCCCCGCGGCTTACGCCGAAGCGCTCCCCTGGAATCATTACAATGGCGCAGATGCACCCCTCAACCGCATCGGCCGCATCAAGCGCAACACATGCTGACCTCATACTTCTGGAGTGACGACGCCATCCGCAGTCGATGCGTGAGCGACGTCGTGCTGTCGGGCATTGTCGACGTGCCGATGCCCTCCGCACGCCTGCTGGCAGATTGGGACCGCGAGATCGCCTCGCACATGGATCTCGAGCCCGGCGACGTCGAGGTCATGCCCCTGGCGCGAGCGCGGGCGCGCTGGCCCGACTACACGCGCTGCGTGCAAGCGGTGTCCGATTGGACCGGCGCGCTTGGACTGCCCGGGATACTCGCCGGCAGCGACGTTGCCCTCATGGCCTGTCGCGGCGCGAGGTATCACCACGACGGTGCGCAATATGGCGGCGCCGCCTTCTGCAATCTGTTCCTGAGCGAGGACAAGGGACTGGATGTGCACTTTCCTTCGTCGGGCCAGCGCATTCCATTGACGCGGGGCACGGTCATCCTGTTCGACACGGGTCAACCCCATGGCGTGATTCAACGCGGCAGCAGCGGCTTTAACGCGGCCGACTTCGCGCCGGATCGGGACTGCATCCAGATATTTTTGACGTGGGAGTTGCCCATCGAAGAGGCTTGCGTTGCGAACGCACTGAAGATTGCCTTCGACGTTGCCCCTGTTGACTCGCTGCAACCCGATGAAGAGGGCGTGCGGCTGCACGGCGAGGCGGTCACGGTGTGTCCGGATTCGGGCCGTTGGTGTCCGGTTGTGCCTGTATGATGGCGGGCTGGCGCCGGCCCGACAGACCGCGCCAACGCATCCATTCACGTTGACCCATAGGAAGACCGCCATGACGGCCGCAACGCAATTCGATCAGGTTTCCGTTATCAAACGCGCCAACGTCTACTTCGACGGCAAGTGTGTCTCGCATACCGTGCTGTTCGCCGACGGCACGCGCAAGACGCTCGGCGTGATTCTGCCCGGCACGCTCAACTTCGGCACCGACGCGCCGGAACTGATGGAAGTGCAGGCCGGCCAATGCCGTATCCGTCTCGACGGCAGCGACGAGTGGACGACGTATGGCGCGGGCGAGACGTTCTCGGTGCCGGGCAAGAGCCGCTTCGATATCGACGTGATCGAAACGCTCGACTACGTCTGCAGCTATCTGTAACGACGCACGAGCGGAGGGCGTGCGACGAAGTGAATCGGGTACCTCCGTCGCTTTGTCGTACGCGGCCTGGCTGGCCGGAAGGCGAGCCGTGAAGCAGGGACCCGGTTCGGCGCTCGAGCGGATATCCAGGGTGCCGCCGCGCGCGAATTGATCGCCGCGGTGGAGAAATCCGGCAGGCAAGGCAAGTTTCATGTGCCTGCGCGTTGGTAGGGAAAAGGTCGCGAGTACGGCGCGCACCTCGCACCTCAGCGCTTATTCCAGCGCCTTTGGCCCGATGCCGTCCGAGGCGGGCGTCAGCAGACCCGCGTCGTTGGCAGGCAGGCGCCGCAGCCGGCTCGCCACGCGGTCCTTGAGGCGCAGGAACGGGGCTTCGATGAAATAGTAGCTGGCGGTTGCCATCCCCAGGGCCTCCAGAATGCCGAGCGGGAACGCATGGGCGATCGGCAGGTTCACATTCGCAAACAGTTGCTGCCAGAGATACAGGCTGAACGAAATGGTGCCGACGAAAACGAACGGCGCTGTCCGGAAGAGTCGCGAGCACCAGAAATCGCGCTGATAGTAGAGGACTACGATCACGAGGCCGACGAGCGCCGCTTCGAAGGTCGTCCCATAGGTCGCGCTCCAGAATCCGCCGAGCCGCGATTCGGCGACCGGCATGAGAACGAACAGCACGAGCACCATCAAGGTAGGAATAAGCGGGCCGCCAGGCCATGAGCGAACCCAGGCGTCCAGGCGGTCCTTGTTGAGCGCGACGAAACAGCCAATCAGGATCGGGTCGATGCCCGTATGGAACATCATGCTCAGTTGCCCGCGCAATTGCGGCGCCGCGAAATAGGTGGCCACTCTGATCAACGGCACGGCGAAGATCAGCGTCACGAGCACGCGCTGGCTATTGCGCCGCCAGATATAAAAAAGTAGTGGCGGCCACAACCAATAGAACTGCTCTTCCAGCGCGAGTGTCCAGAAGTGGCCGAGGTACCAGGCGCCGTCGGCATGAAGCGCATTGTCGGCGGACATGCCTGCCAACGCGGAGTAGTTCCACACATGCAACGCCGCGAACAGGACCTGGCGACGGTCGAGGTCGATCCATCCGATCATCGACAGAACGACGACAGCCGCGAGGTAAGTATAGAAAGCCGGCCATATCCGCAGTGCCCGTTTCACATAGAAGGGCAGCAGTTTGATGCTGCCGGTGCTCTTCAACTCGGCCTGCAGGATGCTGGTAATCAGGAACCCGCTCAGGACGAAAAACACCAGCACGCCCAGGCGGCCATCGGCAAACAGCCGCAGCGGCTTGAGCAGGCCGGTATAGCCGCCGGCGAACAAACGCTGCGCATGACCCACGACGACCATCGTCACCGCGATGGCACGCAATCCCGTCAGCTCTTGCACACGATGTTTCATTGATCTGTTCCCTGCCTGCAGTGTGGGTGGCCCGGCCCGGTGCACAACGCGGTGGGAATCAACGTGGATGTGCAGCGATAAGTGTCCTCGAAAAATATTGAAGCAAAATTCAATAAAAATTCGCCGGCGGGAATATTTAATGCGCATGGGCCGGCCTTGGTCTGGCGGCCTCGCGCGTTGTCCCGGTTGCTTGACGCGCCCGTCGCCGGAAAATTTTCGCCATAATTCCGCCATCGAAACTTTCATCGCATCAAATGAAAATCCGCCTCGCCGCCCTGGTCCTGTGCCCTTTGATAAGTGTCCTTCACGCCACGACGGTCATGGCCGACACGACCGTCCACTCGCTCGACGCCGTCCCCGGCGCCATCAAGACGCAAGACGCGCGGAAGCTATCCGACAGCGGCATGAGCGGCGCTAAGCAGCCCGACGGCTTTGGCACAGCGTTGCCCGCAGGTTTCAGCACGCCGTATCTGGTGCAGCAACTGGCGCCCGGCCAGGATCCGAAACGCGTGGTTCTTGCAGGCGCCAAGCCCTGGCCGCAACGCGCAAACGCGTACGTCGCGATGATTTGCCTCGCCGACACGCCTGAGGACGCGGCTGATGCGCAGCAATACGCGCGCGGCCAATGCGAGAGCTTCGATAGCAGCGATTCGGAAAACAGGCAGGTGTGGTTCGGGGTCTTCGACGCGACCGGCGGCGGGGCGCCGAGGCTGGTGGCGCGCACCGAAACGCCTGTCGATACGCAGACCGACTGGAGCGACACGGATCTCGACTTGCCTGAGGCGCTGGACGCAAAGGACGCCAACGACGCCAAACTGGCCATGCCGGCCAGCTGGAAGCTATTCGACCTCGCGCCGTACCAGATCAAAAGCGGCGAGTATGCGTTCGGCGTTCGCGCCGGTTGGAGCGAGGGCTATGCCGGCGGCGGAGGCCATTTTGAAGCGTTGTATCTGTTCCGGGTCGACGGCAAAGCATTGCGGGTCGTGTTCGCACGCCCCATGACCTTCGACAAGCTGATCGCCGGCGACTGGCACAAGGACGGCACGCGCGATCACGACGAGTACGACGCCAGCAACTCGCTCGTGATCCTGCCGGGCGCGACCGACGGCTTCCACGATATCCAGCTCCGACAGCAGGGGGGCAAGTGGCGGCGCACGTTCAAGTGGTCGTCGACCGCGCAGATGTACCGGTGAGTATGGTGCGCTGACTGCTAGCGATCCTTGTCCTTGTACTCCGAGTATTTGCGCGAGTCGCCGCGCACCTTGTCGGCCGGATACTTGGCCCGGTTGAGCACCATCTTTTCCTGCACGGCCTGAAACAGGTCGACGTCCAGCTTATCCGCAAGGCGCACGAGGTAGACGAGGACGTCGGCCATCTCGTGTCGAATGGCGGTGAGCTTCGCTTCGTCGAGTTCACTTGCGTCGCCGGAGACGAGCCATTGAAACGGTTCGAGTAGCTCGCTTGCCTCGACACTCAGCGCGGTCGCCAGATTCTTCGGCGTGTGGAATTGGTCCCAGTCGCGCTCGCTGACGAACTGACGCATGATGTCGCGAATCTGCGCCAGGTCGTTCGGGAATTCGGGTGTGTTCACGGTGCGTCCTGTTGACGGGGCTGGTCTGACCGTGATGATAAGCGCAATTTTCCCAAGGGCGCGCGCACGCAATGCTCTTCAGTAGCGGCGGCGATGTGTTGAAGATGGGATCGGCGCCCGGCTTGCGCGGGGCTGTTGGGAGCAAATAGACCTGTCCGGTTTTATAGCAAATGAATTGTCCGCTTGTTCGTGTGGGCGGCAAAGCGGCGCAGGGCTTGGCCCGAAGCCGGTTTGCCGCCCACACGGCCGTCTGGCGGACCCTCAGGCGGCTAGCTGAACCGGTACGTCCAGCGGCACTCCGCGCACATCATAGCGGGCCAGCAGACGTGGTCCATAGAACACTGCCAGCGTGCCATCCACGTAACGGTGCACACGTACGCGCCGCTTGACGTAGTGAGCTCGCGTGGCGTCGGCGGGAATCTGCAGCTTGAGCGTCTCGAAGCTCACGCAGTTGTCGTTGCCCACGGTGCGCTCGTGATGCTCGCACAGGATGTCCGCCAGGCCACTGCCGATGTACGGCACGAAGGCACTGCCCGGCTCGCTCGCGGGTACCGCAAACTCCGCGTTGTGGCGCGCCAGATAGACCTGGTCCAGATACGCGTTGGCCTGCTGCATGTCGGTGATGCCCGCCTTGGCCAGCTCGCGCGGCAGGCGCTCCTGATGGGTGCCGAACGCGCGCTCCGAGCGTCCACGCGCCTCGGGTGAGTACGCCGCGATGTGTTCGATACCCAGTTGCGCCAGCGCCCGGCCGAACTGCGTCGGGTTGGACCGGTCAACCTTGCCGCCAGCCTCCGGCGTATGGAAGTAATGGCTGCCGCGATCGGTGTACAGCGAGCAGAACAGGCCGTGACGGGCAACCGTCTGGCCCACCCCGTGAAAGCTGGACGCCGTGCCTTCCTCCTGGCAGAAGAACATCGACAGGTGCTCGCCAGTCGCGTCATCAAGCGTTACCACCAGATCCCAGTCGTGCCCGGCGATCCATTCGTGACGGCTCGCGTCCTGATGCACCAGCATGCCCGGCAGTGGCGCACGCTCGCGCTTCTTGCGATGCTTGCCGCGCGCCTTCGCCCGTTTGACAACGCCGGCCTGCTGTAACTGGTTCTTCACCCACGTGTAGCTGCGTGCACCACCGTGTTCGCGCCGGTACCAGCTATGGAAATGCTGCACGTTCCAGCCCGCGTAGTCACGACGGTACAGATCCACGAGTTTGACCACCTCGTCGACCGGCGCACGCCGATGCGAAACCTGCTCGAGCCGTTTGTCGATCAGCCCCTCCAGCCCGTCTGCCTCATAGCGGTCAATCTGCCGCCGGAACGTGCGCTCACACACGCCCAGTAACCGCGCCGCTTCAGCCTGCGTCAGGCGTCTGTCCTGCCAGTCTGTGTATGCCTCTTCGAATCTCATCTTCCGGGTTTCCTGTAACCAGCGTGCCCGGCTCAAGGGTGGCTTCATGCCTCACCCAAAAACCGGACACATTACGTGCTACAGAACCGGACATTTCATTTGCTCCCAACACCGGCTTGCGCGGGGCTTGTGCTGTGCAAAGAGAGTCTCTATAATTCGCGCCTCTAAAGGCTCGTAGCTCAGTTGGTTAGAGCACCACCTTGACATGGTGGGGGTCGTTGGTTCGAATCCAATCGAGCCTACCAACGCACAATCGACGCAGACGGAAGCTGTCCTATTGAGGCTTCAATGGCTTCAGCTTCTGTCTACTGTCGTGTCTCGCTTCGCTGTTCGCTTCATTCTTTCTTGCGCGCCGCTAGCGCGACCATTCCACGTATTTCCCTTTTGCTTCTCCAGACATCGCAACGCGATGCGACGCTGCACGCCGAGGCGCGGTAAAGTCGGGTTTGCGGCGATGTGCTTGCAACCATCCGATAGCCATCCCATAGCAGTCTCGCAACCCCAGCCGCAACGGCTCGCGATGCACGGCCCGCGGCTCACAAGGAAGCTGGCGCACATGAAGAAGCTCATCAACGATGTTTCCGCGGTCGTCCCCGAGATGCTGGACGGACTCGCCGCGCTCAATCCCGGTCTGTCGTTGCTGCAGGGCGGCACGATCATCGTGCGGGCCGACGGCGAAGCCGCGGCCAAACGCGGTGAAGTCGCGCTGATCTCCGGCGGCGGCGCCGGCCACGAACCGGCCCATGCGGGCTACGTAGGTCCGGGCATGTTGAGCGCGGCAGTGTCGGGCGAAGTGTTCACGTCGCCTTCGACGGATGCCGTGCTCGACGCGATTCGCGCGGTCGCGGGTCCCGCTGGCGTGCTGCTGATCGTCAAAAACTACACCGGCGATCGCTTCAACTTTGGACTCGCCGCTGAAATTGCCCGCGCCGAAGGCATTGCCGTGGAGATGGTGATCGTCGCGGACGATGTCGCGCTCTCCGCGAACGGCGAACACGCGGGCCGGCGCGGTCTCGCGGGCACGGTGCTGGTTCACAAGATTGCGGGCGCCGCTGCCGCCGAAGGGCGGCCGCTCAACGAAGTGGCACAGGCCGCACGCGAGGCGGCCGCCATGCTCGGCACGATGGGCGTTGCGCTTACGCCGTGCACGGTGCCGGCGGCAGGGAAGGCGGGCTTCGAACTGGCCGACGACGAGATTGAGTGGGGGCTTGGGATTCACGGTGAACCCGGTATCGAACGCGGCGCGCTCGAGCCGGCCGACGCTATCGTTGCGCGTTTGCTCACCAGGATCGTCGACGATCTTGCCTTGCCGGCGGACGCGCGCGTTGCCTTGCTGGTGAACAATCTGGGCGGTACGCCGCAGAGCGAATTGAGCATTGTCGCCGCTGCGGCGCTGCAGTTTCTCGCCGCGCGCAGCATCAAGGTGGAGCGCGCATGGGCAGGCACCTTTCTGAGCGCGCTCGAAATGGCGGGCGTGTCGCTGACTTTATTGCGCCTCGACGATCGGCGGCTCGCATGGCTCGATGCTGCCGCGCACACGTCCGCGTGGCCGGCATTGAGCGGCCGTGTGGCGCAGGCCTATGTCAAGGACGCGCCGGTCGCACCCGTCGACACGAGCGGCGCGCGCCTCGCTCGCGATTCGGCGTTGCGTCAGGTGATCGAAGCGGTGTGCGCGCGCCTGATCGAAGCGGAAGCGGTGTTGACCGAGATGGATCAGCGCGTGGGCGACGGCGATCTCGGCATTAGCCTCGCACGCGGCGCGCGGGGCATCCTGCATGAACTCGATACCTATCCGGCGGAGACGGCACCGGGTGCCGTGTTGCGCGCCATGTCCGCGACCGTTCGACGTGTGGTGGGCGGCACGTCGGGGCCGCTCTATGCGGTGATGTTGCTGCGCGCAGGCAGCGTGCTCGATCAAGCGAGCGGACCTGCTGCGAAGCGTTGGGCGCAGGCGTTCAGCGCGGGCGTTACGGCCTTGATGGAACTGGGTGGCGCGCATCCGGGCGATCGCACCATGGTGGATGCGCTATTGCCGGCGGTCGATGCATTGCAAGCCGCGCTCGCGCAATCTGCGGACGCGGATGTCGACGCCCACGCAGCATTGCAGAGCGCCGTCGACGCAGCCGTGGCCGGTGCGGAGCAGACGGCATCGATGAGCCCGAGGCTCGGCCGGTCCAGCTATGTCGGCAAGCGCGCGTTGGGCTTTGCCGATCCAGGGGCGCATGCGGTGGGACTGTGGCTTGCGGCGATTCGCGTGGCGTTGCCGCGTTAAGCGTCGGCTCAAGCGCGAATCATCTCCGGAATCTCCGCAACGAGCGCATCGACCGCGCAACGTGTTTTGAGCGGCAGATAGCGGGTTTTCGGCCACACGGCGTGAATGTCCTGCGCACGCACGCCGCAGCGTTCCCTCACGAACGCAAGTTCGCCCGTCTGCACATGGCGGCTCAACAGCCAGCACGGCAACTGCACCAGCCCGAAGCCGGCAATGCCGGCACCCGCAATGGCCTGGACGTCGTCGAGACTCAGTTGCGGCGCGATGCGCAATTCCTGCGGCTGGCCCTCGCCGTCCCGCACGCGCCAGGGCGCCAGCACACCGCCGCGCGAATAGGCGATGCCGGCGTGACCATGGAGATCGTCGATGTCTACGGGCAGGCCATATTTCGCCAGATACGATGGCGCCGCGCCGATGCTCATATGCTGCACGCCAAGACGGCGCGCGACGAGACTCGTGCTGTCGTGCAGATCGCCGATGCGCACCGCGAGGTCGAAGCCTTCTTCGATGAGATCCACCGCGCGGTCGGTGAACGAGATGTCGATCTGCAACTGCGGGTGCTTGCGTGCGAGTTCGAACAGCACCGGCGCGACGCACTGATGCCCGAACGCAACCGGCACGCTCACGCGCAGACGGCCGCGCGGCTCGGTGCGCTCGCTTTCCAGGTCGGCCTCCGCGGCCTCCAGTTCGGCAAGCGCGCGCACGCAACGGTCGTAATAGGCCTGACCGGCCTCGGTCAGTGTCTGGCTACGCGTCGTGCGTTGCAAAAGGCGCACGCCGAGACGCGCCTCGAGACGCGTAATCACCTTGCCGACGGCCGAACGCGTGAGATGCATGCGTTCGGCTGCCAGCGTAAAACTGCCCGCGTCGACGACTTGAACAAAGGTCGACACGCCATCGAGCCGGTCCGTCATATTGGGTCCCCACAGGAATAATTCACGGGAAAAACTCTCGTCAATCGGGAATCTCGTTCCCGATATATTAAACCTCGAAGTCGCGCGAATCGAGTGGCTCTGCATGTGAAGGGCGACCCGCTATGGACGTACGCCTGCGCGACAGGACTCTATCCACCTTCCGGCGATATCCATGACGCTCTCCCGTTCTCCAAAAAACGCGCTCGCACTTGCTGCGGTGTGCCTGACCTCACTGATGTTCGGCCTTGAAATCTCAAGCGTGCCGACGATTCTCCCCACGCTTCAAACCGTGTTGCATGGCGATTTCAGGTCCATGCAATGGATCATGAATGCGTACACGATTGCGTGCACAACCGTTTTGATGGCAACCGGCGCGCTCGCGGACCGCTTCGGGCGTAAGCGCATGTACGTCGCCAGCATCGTGCTGTTTGCGATCACCTCGTTGCTTTGTGGACTCGCGCAAAGCACGTCGGTGCTGATCGCGAGCCGCTTTTTGCAGGGCATCGGCGGTGGCGCGATGCTGATCTGCCAGGTGGCCGTGCTGTCGCACCAGTTCCAGGAAGGCCGCGAGCGCAGCAGGGCGTTTGCGGCGTGGGGCATCATCTTCGGTATCGGCCTCGGGTTCGGGCCGATCATCGGCGGCGTGATTGTCGCGGTCTCGAACTGGCAATGGGTCTTCCTGATCCATATTCTCGTCTCGATCGTCGCGTTGGCTTTGGTCTTCGCCGGCGTGCAGGAGTCGCGCGATCCGCATGCGCAGCACCTCGATGTTCCCGGCGTCGTCACGCTCTCGGTGGCGTGCTTCGGCCTCGTGTATTTCATCACGCAAGGCCCGGATCTCGGCTTCGGCAGTCTCGCAGCGCTGAGCATTCTGGCGGTGACGGTGCTGAGTTTCATCGCCTTCCTGGTGATCGAAAAGCGCAGCCCCCGGCCGATGTTCGACTTTTCGGTGCTGCGCATCCGCAGCTTTTCGGGCGCGCTGTTTGGATCGATGGGCATGAACTTCAGCTTCTGGCCGTTCATGATTTATCTGCCGATCTATTTTCACGGTGCGCTTGGCTATGGCAACGTGAGCGCGGGCCTGTCGTTGCTTGCGTACACGTTGCCCACGCTGGTCGTGCCGCCGCTGGCCGAGCGGCTCGTGCTCCGGATCGAGGCTCGCCGGGTGATTCCGCTTGGCATGTTCACGATTGGCCTCGGCTTCATTCTGATGAAGTTCGGCAGCGGCGCGGAGCATGCGGATTGGCTCACGATGTTGCCCGGCTGCCTGTTGTGCGGCATCGGCCTCGGCTTGACCAACACGCCGGTGACGAATACGGCGACAGGCGCTGTTTCGCCGGACCGCGCGGGCATGGCTTCGGGGATCGACATGAGTGCGCGGCTTATTACGTTGGCTATCAATATCGCCATGATGGGTTTCATTCTTCTTGAAGGCGTGCTGTCTTACCTGACGCGCGTACTGCCGGCTACTGTGGATCGCGGGCAGGTGCGTTTGCTCGCCGAAAAGGTCGCTGCCGGCGATATGGCGTTACTGAGTCAAGGAAGCGCGCCGCTTGCCGCAATGGATCCGCAAGCGGCGATCGCTCATGCCGCACTGGTGCATGGCTTCGGGCTTGTGATGCTGTATGGCGGCCTGGGCGCATGGGTCCTGGCCTTGTTTAGCGCTCTCACGTTCGGTCCAGGCTCACGGCAACGCGTGGCTGCGAACTACGTTGGGTAGGCACAAGCAATGAGGCCATCCTCGCCTAGCGTGAGCAAGCGGAGATGGCCTCTGCGAACGCATCCTGTTCTGCCGGGCTCTGAAAGAACGCTTCGAGGCTAACGTGCTCATCGTTCGCGACCTGCTTAAGGCAAAGGGACGTGTTGGCACGGACGCTGGACGGCGCGAACGCGACAGCCATCGCAAACAGCGCAAGCACCGCTAGCGTAATCACGATGCCGACCACCCAATGCAGTCGTTCTTTGGCTTTGAGCGCATACCGTTGCGCTGCCTCGCAGGCGGGCATGCCTTGTGTCGCAAGCTTGTCCATTTTCCGATTCCCAATTTGATTAGCAAGACAACCATCTGTACTGCGCGATTGGCAGCATGAGGCGGGCAGATTAATCCAGCGCCTTTCTCACGTTCTGCATGCCGGACACAGTGGATTCGAACAGGTCAGGGCCAATTTTCCGGCGCAACGCTTTGGCGATGTCCGCACTGGCCTCGTTGATGGGCCGGTCAAGTGCCTTGCCCGAGCGGGTGGGATACACGCCCCATTCCCTGGCGTCCTCTTCGCCCTGACGGCGCTCGACCAGGTTCTTGTCGCAGAGATTGTCGATCAGACGCGTGGCAGTGGGGCGAGCGATGCCGAGGATATCCGCCACCTGACTGCTCAGACTCCCCGGCGACGCCAGCACGACGCGTAGCACGAACCCTTGCGCCGGCGTCAGGCCAAAGCGGGCATAGACGGCGGTCCACTCGCGCTCGACCAGGCGGGCCAGTGCGACGGAGTTGAAGTAGAGGCAATGATCGAACATGGGAGGTATTAAAGCGCAATATGATTAGCATGGCAACTATTATTTCGAAGGAGAGCGTCAGATCGCCGCAGTCGCTCGTCCGCGATACAAACGGAACTCGTGCCAGAATGCTACCCGCCTGCCAATCACCTGCCACGTATAGCGCATAGAGAAGCCCAACCCATGCCAGACCGCGAAATCATTGTGCCCGAAGCCATGCGTGCGCTCGTTGAGCGCGCGGGTTATGCCCCTGCCGTGAAGGTCGGTCAGCTCCTGTTTTGTGCCGGACAAGTAGGGCGGACGCAAGAGTTAGAAGTCATCCATGATCCTGAGGCGCAGTTCACCGCTTGCTGGGAAAACCTGCGGCAAGTGTTGGCCGCAGGCGGCTGCACCTTTGAGGATGTGGTGGAGATGACCACTTACCACGTAGCGATGAGCCAGCATATGGACGTGTTCCGCGAGGTCAAGAACCGTGTGTTCCCGCGCGGCGCCTGCGCGTGGACGTGTATTGGCGTCTCGGAGCTGGCTCATCCGGGCTTGCTCGTCGAGATCAAATGCGTAGCTGTTCAGCGCGCCGTTTGACGCATCGACGCTTTGACATGAGGCCGTTTCGGCCTTCGTCAATGCCTTGGACGTTAAGCGGTCCGCACGGATTCAGTTCGAACATCCACCACACCCGCTCGAACTGCAATTGCTTGAACTCGAACTGGACGAGTCCGTGGAGGCATCGAACTGCGATGAGCTGCTTATCGCGGGTGAGGGCTCTTCGAGCGCATTCGCATAGATCGACCATGAGGTGCCCTGGAGCGCGACCACGCCGGCGAACGCCAGCTTCCAAAGCGGGGCGTCGCGTCCCGGCTCGCGGTTTGCGTAGCGCGCGCGTTGTGCGTCGAGCGCCGTGCGTCCGGCCTTTGTCAGTCCTCTGCCTCCGAGTCCTGGCAGACGTACCGTCAACAATAGATACGCGGCGAGGAACAGCACCATCGCCATGACCAGGAACGTTATGGGCCGGTCTCGGTTCAAACCGACGATGGTCTTCGCGCAGCCTGTGCCTAGTGTCAGCAAAGCGAGCGCGTGCGCTATGAATCGCAGCTTGCGCATGCTGTGTGGTGCCCATAGCCAGCCTTCGGCGCAGAGGTCCTGGCTCAGCGCCGGTTCGCGCATCATCAGGCGCGCGCGGAACGTGGTGTAGTTGGCCCGGCCGTCCTTGCGGCGCCGCAACCATTCGCATTCGTCGACGAAGCGTCCGCCCTTGAATGAGTCTTTGACCGTCACGTAGGGGTGGCGGCTTGCAATCGGCGTAAAACGGATCGCTTCAGACTCGACCAGGGCTAGCGTGGCGACATGCGCCATTCGTGCCGCGCCGCCTGCGAGGAAGGCCACCTCGTCAGGCGGCAACTCGCGCGGGGCGGGTTGATGGCGGCAGATGCCCCATGCATGCCGATGGTACGTGATGCGCTGCATGGCGAAAATCAGCAGCAGCACGCCGGCGCATAGCAGCAGATAGAACTGCAGGAACTGTGGACCGGCGTAGTTCAGCACGTTGAGCTCCTGCGCGTACGCGCAGGTCGCGACGGCGCCGCTCAGCCAGGCTAGCCATACGAAGCGTGCACGGCGCGGACGCAGGGCAGTCCAGCGGCGCTTCAAACGTTGAGCCAGACCTTCTTCGCCGCGCGCGTGGCCGGGTGCATTGCCTGGTGCCGTCTCGTGCTGCACGCGGTTGGTCGACGGACGTGGCCAGATCGTCGCGGGCGGTTCGCTGCCGAATGCGCGCCGGTAGCTGTCGAGCGTCTGCTCATAGAGCCGCGCATAAGCCGCGGCTTCGTCAGGGGCACCGTTGCCCGGTGTATGGTGCAGCGGCGCGCAGAGCACCTCGCCGCAGAAAACGTCCCAGTATTCGCGGGTGTACTCGAGATGCAGATGCCATGCGGCGTCGATAGCCTTCGAAGGCGTCGCGACATGCCCGCTCGAAACCGCGAGATATGCAAAGCGCTTATATTCGGCGATGACTGCCATGGCGTGCGCATGCGACCAGCCCTCGCGCTCGGCGAGGCGTCGGCTGTACGGCATCGGGACGCCGGGTGTATCGGGCGAGTAGGCTTCGAGGCGGCGTTGGAGCGCCTGTCGCTCGACGGTCAGCGCGTCGGGTGCGGACACGGGTCGTTCGGACGACGACTGGCGCGGTGAAGGATGAACCATGGCGGCGGGTGCGCGACGCGAGGCAGGGCCTCAATCGTCAGCGTTCGGTTGTGGTTTGCCGCGATTCTCTCACGAGGCTTGGCGGTTTTGCACCTATCTACTCCTGCCCGAGGCGCCTGTGGGCTAATGCTCCCCCATCGGAAGAGTCCTAAGATATTGGTCGGATTCCGGCTGCCGGAGAAGGCGGCTAAACTTGGCAGCAATTGCCAAGGGAAGGGACTGATGGATCTCAGTAGACGGTTGGCTTGCGTCGCACTACACAACACCATGACCGTGGCTGCGCTGGCTCTGTTCACGATGCCCGTTCACGCCGCATCCTCGCTTGCACAATTCGGCGAGCCGCGTTATCCCGCGAGCTTCACCCATTTCGACTACGCCAACCCGGATGCCCCCGCCGACGGTACGCTGAACTTCGGCAACTACGACGAACTGCAAAGCTACGATTCGCTGAATCCTTTCCTGCTGCGCGGCGCGCCGGCGCCGGACATCCGCAACCTGATGTTCGACACGCTCATGCAGCGCAGTTGGGACGAGCTCGCCTCGGAATACCCGCTGATCGCCGACGATGTCGAGGTACAACCGGACCTCGCTTCGGCGACCTTCCACCTCAACCCCGCGGCGCGCTTTTCCAATGGCGATCGCATCACGGCAGCGGACGTCAAGTATTCGTTCGATACGCTCACCAGCCCGCAAGCCTCGCCGCTCTATAACTCCGAGTTCTCGGTCATCAAAAGCGCAACCGTGATCGATGCGTCGACGATCCGCTTCGACTTCAAGCGCGCGGAACGCGACGCGCCGTTGATCGCGGGCGATCTGCCGGTGTTCTCGCCGAAGTGGGGCATGCGGCCCGATGGCACGCGTCCGCCGTTCGACCAGATTGCCAACGTGCCGCCAATCGCGAGCGGGCCCTACCTGATCGAGCGTCGCAGTAACGACAAGGACATTGCCTACCGGCGCAATCCTGACTACTGGGCTGCCGATCTGCCCGCGCGGCGTGGCATGTTTCGCTTCGGGCGCATCTCGTTTCAGCTATTTTTCGACAACTTCGGACTGCTTGAAGCATTCAAGGCGGGCAATATCGACGTCAACATCGAAGGCAGTGCGACGATCTGGGCGCGCCGGTACATTGGCGAGAATTTCCGTAATGGTCTGCTGCAGAAAGGCACCTTCGCCAACGGTCCCGCGTATATGCGGGGCCTTCTGATGAATCTGCGCCGGCCGATGTTTCAGGACGTGAGGGTGCGCCACGCGCTCACCCTCGCATTCGACTACGACTGGATGAACCGGATGATGTTCTATGACCAGTATCGGCGCTCGAACAGTTATTTCGATCCGGGTTCGTTTGGCGCCACCGGCATGCCCGGTCCAAAGGAGCTGGCGCTGCTCGAACCGTACCGGGCGAGCCTGCCGCCCGAGGTGTTCGGTCCAATGCTGAAACAACCGTCGACGCTGCCGCCGGATTCGCTGCGCAACAATCTGCGTGAAGCGCGCGATCTGTTGGGCCAGGCGGGCTGGCACTACCGCGACGGTGCGTTACGCGACGCGAACGGTACGCCTATGAGCATCGAGGTACTCGACGACCAACCCGGCATGGACCGTTTGCTGCTGCCGTATATGCAGGCGCTCAACATGCTCGGTATCGAGGCGCATCTGCGCGAGGTCGACAGTGCGTTGTATCAGCAACGGCTCGACAGCTTCGACTTCGATATGACCACGGGAGGCTATCCGCCGGTCACCGTGCCGGGCGTCGAACTGCTGCGCCGCTTCGGGAGTGCCGCCGCCTCGGAGGTAGGCTCGGAAAATACCGTTGGCGTGCATTCCAAGGTGGTCGACGCGCTGATTCACGCCGCGCTAACCGCGACCACGCTCGACGATCTCGAAGCGGCCACCCGCGCGCTTGACCGCGTGCTGGTCAATTCGTACTACCTGGTTCCGGAGTTTTACGCGCCCAATTCGCGCATTGCCTACCGGTCGACACTCGCCTATCCGTCTACGTTACCGAAGTCCTATCATGACCCGGACTGGGTGATCGACTACTGGTACGTCAAGCCGCACGGCGTTGCAGCGGCGGGGCATAGTTGATGGCCGCTAGCGTGGGTTTCACAGCAGCTTCTGATTCTCTGGCACCGCGAAGCCAAGCCTACCCAGACCGCTTGGCATTGCCATTGTAATAAGCGAGATTGTCGCTGTTCAGCAGTTTGTCCATATACGGACCGTGCCGCATTAACGGCATCGCCTGCAGGCATTCCTTTTTCCCGCGCAGCCGATCGTCTTGCGTGAGGTCCGGATGGGTTTTCGCCGAAGGTGCGTCTTCGGCGCTCGGCCAATGTTGACAGAACAGGCTAAGCGGCTCGCAGGCATGACGAAAGCGCGGATGGACCGGCTCGCGCTCGGGCATGTTGACGATGCCTCGCGTCCCGAAGCGTTCGACCACTGCCGTATACAGGACTTTCTCGAGAAAATGGTCGTCTTTCACGCTGAGGCCGGACAGCATCTCCAGAAATTCGGGCGTCGCCCTGGCGATGAAAAACTGCGTGGAAAGCGACTTTTTCTCGCGAACGCCATAGCTCGAACCGAATGGCCTGAGCACACCGGCGAGCCGGGCACGCAGCCGCCGTCCCAGCAAGGGCGAGCGTTTCCACGCCGGCACGCAATCCGTACTCCACGAGGAAGCGGCGATGACCGCAGCGGGATTCTCTGCAAGCTGTTCCAGATACCGCTGGATGACTTTCTGGTCGAAGACCCAGGTGTCCGCCTCTAGATGGATCACGTACTCCGCGTGGAAGCGCGAAACGGCAGCACTGACGGAGGCCACCAACAGGTCGAGGGCGCCGGCGGTAAGCGGACGAGGCTCGCGTTTCACCAGCACGTCCTCGATATAGCGCGTATAGCCCGCATCCGAACAGGCGTGGACCACCGGCCATTTGTGAGCCCAGTTCAGCTTGATGATCTCCATGGAGATGCGCGCGCAATCGATACGATTGAACGAGGTCAGGCACACGACGACTTGCATGATTGAAGGGGCGGGCACCGCCATGGGTCAATTTGACCGGCATAGTGCATGAAGCGCGAGCGGATGCGCTGTCACGACTCTTACCGAAAGTTTCACGGTGCTGCCCGCAAAAGAACCGGCGTCGAAGGGCGCTCGCGAGGCGGAACGGCTTGGGCGCTGGCGCTGCCGCGCGCGCCGTGTGCGGCTCGGCGGAGTGTTCGGAAAGCCGCGAAGAAATGCTTCGAAATCAAACCGGCCGGGTCGCCGGGCAACCCGGCTGCGCGGTTCGCTCGCGCAGGTCGTCAACCGAAATATGCGGCAAGACTTCGAAATCCGTCGTCTACCGATTGTGTGGCAACATGCGGTCGAATCTACTTAGGCTGGATTGAGTGTATGGCGAACGATCAGACGCGACAGGCGAATCGCACCGATTCGATCGGGGGCGGCGTACCTGACGTTCACCTCGCCGCGCGCCGCGCCGCGTTCATCATGTCGCCCGCCCTCGGCGATACGCTGAACCTGCTGATCGTTGCGCACAATCTCTCGCTCGCAGGCTGGCAAGTGGACGTCTTCGGCGACCACGCCCACGCGCTCGCCGAGTGGTTTCCCCGTCTGCGCATCGCGCCCGCTCTGGCGCCGGACCGCGCCCGTAGCGTGCTGGCGGACTATCTCCACGTCATCCAGATGCATCGTGACCGGCCGCTCGCGCAGGTCGGCGACTGGCATGCGGGTTTTATCGATTTGCACGAAGTCGAGTACGCGAAGAATCCTTATTGCATGGCGAAGCGTTTCGCCGATTTTGCTGCAGCGCGTTTCGAGCTTTACGACGCGGTGACGTCGAACGGCATGCGTCCTCCTGCCGGTTTGCGGTTTCGCAAGCACGCTTCACGGGTGGCGATTCACCCCGAGGCCAGCACGCCGGATAAGCGCTGGTTGCCGCAGCGCTTTCTCGAACTGTCGCGCCGTCTGCAAGCCGGTGGCCTGCAGGTTGAATTCGTGGTGGAAACGCGCGAGCTTGCCCGTTGGGAGACGCTCGCCGGCGAACTGCCGCCGCTGCGTTCGTTCGCCTCGTCGGCGCTGCTGGCGGAATGGCTCTACGAATCCGGCTGGTTTATCGGTAATGACTCTGGCGTAGGACATCTGGCGTCGTCGCTCGGCATCCCCACCTTGACGCTGTTTCGCCGCCGCGGCGTGGCGCAGCGCTGGCGTCCGGGTTTCACGACCGGCGACATCGTCTTGCCGTCATGGTGGGTGCCGACGGCAGGTCTGAAAGAGCGCTGGTGGCGCGAGAGCATTACGGTCGAACGCGTGCTGAACGCGTTTCGTGCGCTGCGGTTGCGCGTGACAGGGCAGCCGGCGCAGATGGGCTCAACGGAGATGCAGGAAAGATGAAGGCGAAGCTCGAAGGTGCCGCGTCGATTGCTGTGGTGATGCCCACGGCCATTGGCGACACGCTGTTGATGATGGTGCTGGTGAACAACCTGATCAGGAACGGTTATCGGCTCACCGTGTTCAGTTGGGTGGTGAAGGATCTGGCCGACTGGTTTCCGGGTATCGACGTACGCAACGAGTGCGAACAACAGGACGCCGCGGGGCAATTCGAGCTGGTGATCCAGTTGCGCGCAACGCCGTGCGGCAAGGCGCTTGCTGCGAGCGGCGAGGTCTGCGAGATCGTTAGCTTCGACGCCTTCCAGGTGCCCGGGCATATGATCGATATGATCGTCGCGGTGGCGCGCGATGAGTTCGGTCTGGCCGACATCACGCGCCACAACGGCATCACCGTGCCGAACTGGATTCGCTTTCGCGCTTACGAGCGGCGTGTGGCGATTCATCCGACCGGCAGTCACATCGAGAAAATGTGGCCGCGCAAAAAATTCGTCGCGCTCGCGCAGAAGCTCGTGCAACGCGATTTCCAGCCCACCTTGCTGGTCGCGCCTTGCGAGCGGCAAACCTGGCTGATGGACAAAGATGCCGCGCAACGGCTGCATTCGTTCGAGCGGCTGGCGGATGTGGCCGCGTGGATCGCCGAGTCCGGCTGGTTTATCGGCAACGACTCCGGGCTCGGCCACCTGGCGTCCGCGCTGGGGGTGCCGACGCTCTCGCTGTTCATGCGCCGAGGCATCGCGCGCACGTGGCGGCCCAACTGGGGACGCGGCGCGATTGTGCTGCCCTATAACCTGTTCGTGGTCGGTGCGCTCAAGGAGCGTTACTGGAAACTGGCGCTGACCGGCAGCAGCGTGCTGCGCTCGTTCGACCGCCTGCGGCTCGAAGAGGATCCGCGCGGAAGCTAACGACGGGCGCGAATCGCGACACGCGCGGGGCCTTCTTGCGGTGTCGCGTCTGGACTCGATGGACGTGAGACCTCAAGTGCGCCGAGCAAATGCTCCAACCGGTTGATGCGGTCTCGTTGCTGCGGCACAACCGGGATCTTGCGCAGCGCATTGAGCCGGCCGCGCCAATAGCTGAGGGGCGGGACGGTATGGGGCGCCGAAAGATGGGCGAATACGTATTCAAGGTGCAGGAGTTCCAGTTCCACGTCATGATGATTCATTGCTTCTCCGTGGTGGTTTAGTTATTCGAATGGCGCGCCGCGCCGCTCGTGCTTCGTTGCTTCGCCCCCCGGCGTGGATCAATCGTTGATCAGTTGCTAGACATTCGCCCGGCGGCTACTACTTTTCTTCGCAGTGCTGTTCATTTCCGGATCCTCCAGAAGTTAGGTTATCGACACAAACGGAAGTCCGTCTGCTCACGCGTTTCAGCCGCAAGCAGCGTGCCGCGTCAAAACGGGCCGGCGAGTGGGCGGCGTTGCACGTCGAAGGCACGGTCCGGGCTGAGGTCGAATTGATGCTTGGCTGGACGCCAGGTGCGGGGCGGGATGAGACGGGCGGGGGAGAGGCAAACGGGGAAGCTGACCGCCAGTTTTACAAACGATGCGGTCAAACTGGCGGTCCGCGTTCTGCGAGCTACGTCGTCGCTTCAGCCTATATCTGTCCCATGACGACCAGGACGATCACGACGATGACGACAATCCCGATGGTGCCCGTCGGCGCGTAGCCCCAGGAACGGCTGTGCGGCCATGCGGGGAAGGCGCCGACAAGCAGCAGGATCAAGACGATCAGAAGAATGGTTCCCAACATAACGCCTCCGAATATATGTGATGGATAGTCACAGGGGCCGGAACCCCTCGCTTGGAGACGTATGCTGCAATTCGCATGCCCGCAACGCGGCAGGCATGGTCAGGCCGCCTTGGCAGCCGCTGAGGGCCCCGGCGATTCAGCCGGCGGGATTGTCGTCGTCGGGTTGAACGGGCGTGCCTTCAGCCGGCGCGCCGATGATGCTGATCTGGAAAATCGGCGTCGCGGCGAGCGATTGCAGGCTCGGGTCTTCGGGGATATGCGCGAGCAGCGGGAAAATCACCGAGCCGCCGATCACCGCGCGCCGGCTGTTGTCCGCCGGACGCAAGCCCCACACGTCCTGGTAGACGAGCGGCACCACTTGACGATCGCGCGTGGTGTTGCCCAGATACAGCATCACGTGACCGCCGATATAGATCAGCGTGCGCATTGGCACGCCATGTTTCGTGAGGTAGTCGATGCGTTGTTCCGGCGTGGACGAAGACAGATCGGTCATGCGCCCGGCGCTCATCTGCGTCGACGAATGCCGCGGCAGCCAGATGCCGAACGCAGCGAAGATGCTTTGCGTTTCGGACGAACAGTCGTTATAGAAGCCGGTATTGCCCCAACCGTATGGTCGCCCGATCAGGGCCTTGAGCAGCATCGCCAGATGACGTGGCGTGGCCGCGAGCGGCGCGTCGGCGATTTGCGTGTCGCCGAGTTGCGCGATGCGGGCCACGGCATTGCCGTTTTCGTCGCGGGCGGGGACCATCACGACGCGCTGGGCCGCGCTATCGCCGGGCGCGACCGGCAGCAAGGTGCCGGCGGGCGCGTCGAAACGGAATGCGCCCTGGCTGTCGCGCACGGGCGCCGAGGCCACGATGACCGCGGTGAGTCCATTGCGCGCCGCACTGCGCCAGATGTCGACGAACGCGGGGCTCACCAGCGCAATCTTGTCGCTGCGCACCCAGCCCTGCACATCCGGCGTCTGCACGTAGTACCAGCCGCCGTCGACGCTGCTGCCCAGCACGTAGAGCGGCGTGCCGGGGCGCGCTGCCGAGACCTGCAGGTTGTCGAACGGGTAACCCTCGCCGGCGAGGCGCCGGTCGTAGAACGACGGGTCCATGGTCGGCAGTTCGCGTACCAGGACGTTGCCGGTCGCAATGGCGCGGTGCGTGGCGGCATAGGTGGGCGCGCGCTCGAACTGGCCGACGTCCATGTTCTGTGCAATCGCCTCGATCCACGTCTGCGTGTGTGGCCGGAAATTCTGGCCGTAGCCGATCTCGTCGGCGGCCTTGCCGGTGTTGTCGAACCAGGCAAGACGGCGGCGCTGCAGCGCGGCGATATCGGCGCCGCCGTTGCGGTACACACGCGTCTCGACGTAGGCGCGGTTCCACGGCGAAGCATCGTCCGCAGCGGTGCCGAAGTAACGCGCACGCAGCGCTTCAAAATGGGTGCGCTGGTCTGCGGCGCTCAGAAACGGTTGATCGTAGTTTGCGCCGGCAGGATCGATCCAGTGATCGACGTTCTGGTCGTAGGCGTCCATCGGGAACACGCTGACCGGATCGATGCGCGCCTGCTGCCCGGGCAGCGAGGACGACGAAGACGAAGACGGAGGTGTGGCGCACGCGGCCAGCACGATGCATAGCGCGGCGATGGACAGGCGCGTCAGGACGCGGGTGTGAGCCCACGAAAGCGGTGGGCCAATGCGGCGCGGAACGGGAAGAGCGGCTTCGAAACGGGGTGACGCGGCAAACGGCATGGTGCTCGACGGTGGGTGGCCAAGGTGCAGATGATACGACGGTCTGCGTGCCGTCGGACGAATTGCACCTTGGTCCGCGAGCGCCGGAACTACTGCGGCTGATTCTGTGCCGGCGGCGCATCGGCGCCCGGCCTGTCGCCGTGCGGTACGCGGTTGGACGCGGCCACATCTTCGGCCAGGCTTAGGCGCAGCGTCGCGATGGCCTGATCCGGGTTCGACGGTTTCAGTTGCTCGCGCGCGAGCGAGTCATAAACGAAGTGCCGCAGCATCGGATCCTGTGTCTTGTTCAGCACGTCGTGGTAGACGGCGATGATGTCGCTTTCGTGGCCCGTCATCGCGTACAGCCGGCGCAGTTGTTCGAGATCGTTGACGACCGCGAAGCCGGGACCGTGCGGCGGCATGAGGTCGTCGTGCGGCGGCTGGCCGTGGTCTTGCGCGGGCAAACGGGGCGGGCCGTCCTGCTGTGCGAAGGCGGACGAGGTGGCGGCGGTCAGGAGCGCAACCAGTGCCGCGCTCAGAAGGGTCTTTTTCATGTTGTCGATCCCGTCGGGTCAGCGTTGGCGCGACAGTGCGCCGAACATAACCACACGATAGTCGACGCCGCCTTCTGCAGGGTTACGGAAATCTGAAAGTAACTTACACAACCTTGCAGAAGCGTACGCCAACAGCGTATCGCACAACTTAGAGATCGACAGGTGCGGCTGGCGCCACACGATTGCGGCCGGCGGTTTTCGCCGCATACAACGCGGCGTCGGTGCGTCGCATGAAAGCGTCGAGCGAGGCGTCGCCCGCTTGGCCCGCCGTGCCGCAGCCGATGCTCACGGTGAGCGCCGGAATGCGCCGTACCCCCTCGGCGTGATGACATACCTCGATCTCGCGGCGAATCGCTTCCGCGACGTTAAGCGCCCCGCGTTCGCCCGTATCGGGCAACACCGCCACGAACTCCTCGCCGCCGTAGCGCGCCACCAGGTCGCCGGGGCGTCGCAGGTGGCGTTCGAGACCGGCGGCGATACGCTTGAGCGCCTGATCGCCGACGGCGTGACCGTGCTCGTCGTTGTACTTCTTGAAATGGTCGGCGTCGATGAACAGCACCGACAGTTCGCGTCCGGTTCGCTGCATGCGCTGCCATTCGGTGAGCAGCGCCTTGTCGAGCGTGCGCCGGTTGTTGAGACCGGTCAGCGAATCGGTCTGCGCCATGTGTTCGAGGCGCGACTGCATCGCGGTGCGGTCGCGCAAGGCGAACGCCAGCAGCCAGATCACCACCACAAAGGTCGCGCTCACGAACAGCGCTGACGCACCGACGATCTCGGAGCGCCCCTTCCACTCGGCGAGCATATCGTCTTCTGCGGGGGCGACCGCTGCGATCAGCGTCGTGCCGGGAATGCGTGCAAAGGTGTAGAGCCGCGTCCTGCCGTCCACGGGCGACACCGCTTCGTACGATCCGCTTTTTCCCTCGAGCATGCGGCGAAACATCGGCGAGCGCAGCACGACAAACTGCGTCGAGCCGTCGAGCGCCGGGCTGCGGGCCACCAGGGTTCCGTCGTTGCGGAGGATGAGGGCGATGCCGTGCGTGCCGACGTCGAGTTTGTCGAGTAGCTGTTGAAAATAGTCGAGGTCGATGGCAACCGCGGCGATCCCGCCGAACGAGCCATCCGATTTCTCGATCCGGCGGCTGAGAGCGATCGACCCTGCGTGGTTTCGCAGGCGCGAGTGGTACGGCTTGGAGATATAGAGGCCGAGGTCGCGGCTCTGTTCGTGGACGTAGAAATAATCGCGGTCTGCGAAGTTGGCCTGAGGCGGCGTGCCTGCACCGTATTCGATGACGTTGCCATCCTCGTCCAGGGCGGTTACCGCGCTGATATAGCGCGCCGTTGCCGTGCGCTCGAACAGCACTTTATGCCGTATGCCGGGGTCCAGATTCATCACGACCGGATCGCGCAAGCCGGCTGCGACCGCCTGGAGCGAGAGATCCGCGAGTTCGAAATTATGCTGGACGTCGCTGCTCAGAATGGAGATGACGCTGCGCGAGGTGTCGCGCGCGTGATCGATCGCGTCCTGGCGGCCGGCCGCCAGCGTGACGAGCGTGAGACCCACGGCGCCCAGCGACAGCAGGGTTCCCAGCGCACCGACGGTCAGCGGATGGCGTCCGGCCAGCACGGCAATCCGGCTGATGCGAGCCGCGAGGCCATGGCGCAGATGTTGGAAGCCCCGCACGGGTGGCGGCGGGGCGCGGTCACTGGTTTGCATAGGATCGGATGGGCCGGCTCATGGCGAGCGCTTCACATCTCACGGCTCGACAAGGAAGGTGAAACACCGGTTAGCGAGGCGTGGCGAGTATATCGGCCAAATCTTACATAAACGTCCTGCGGCGATAGGGTGGCGTCCGGATGCGACTTCGGACGGGGTGACTGCATGATGCGGCGCAGGGCAGAGCAAAGCCGGAGGCATCGAGGCGTGGCTGCGCGGCGCGCCTGATGCGCCGCACTCGCAGCGAGGAGAGAAGCGGAGCTTGCGTGCGGATCGACTCGTGCCGGACGGTGCGCGATCGTACGAAGTCTCGAGCGCGTACCGCCGTTGTTCTCACGCGTTAGAACGTTTCCCAATTGTCGGAGCCGCCCTCGACCAACGCGGCTGCGGGTTTTGCAGCGGGGGCGACCGGCGCGCGTTTCGGCGCGGGACGCACCAGCGGAGCACGCGCCTTTGCCTTGCTCGCGGTGGCGACGGTACGCGGCGCGGCGACGGCCGACTTGCTCTCAGTGACCTTGAACACGGAGACGGCACGTTTTTGCTGTGCGGCCTGCTGTTCGAGCGACTGCGCGGCTGCCGACGCCTCTTCGACGAGCGCCGCGTTTTGCTGCGTCACTTCGTCCATCTGGCCCACCGCCTGATTCACCTGCTCGATGCCGCGGCTTTGCTCATCCGATGCAGCCGAGATTTCCGCGTTGATATCGGCCACCCGCTTGATGGCCTGCTGCACTTCCGCCATCGTGCGGCCCACTTCTTCCGCTTGCGACGAGCCGTTGTGGATCGTTGCCACCGAACTCTGGATCAGGTCCTTGATCTCCTTCGCGGCGCTCGACGAACGCTGCGCGAGGCTGCGCACTTCGCCTGCGACCACCGCGAAGCCACGGCCCTGTTCGCCGGCGCGGGCGGCTTCGACCGCCGCGTTCAGCGCGAGAATGTTGGTCTGGAAGGCGATGCCCTCGATCAGTGTGGTGATGTCGGCAATCTTCGCCGAACTCGCGGTGATATCGCCCATCGTCACCAGCATGCGTTCCACGACCGTATTGCCCTTGTCGGCGACGTCCGACGCATTGCCTGCCAGCGTCGTCGCCTGGCGCGCGTTTTCGGAGTTCTGCTTGACGGTTGCAGTGAGCTCTTCCATGCTGGCGGCCGTTTCTTCGAGCGAAGCCGCTTGCTCTTCGGTGCGCGAGGACAGGTCCATGTTGCCGGCTGCGATCTCGCTCGAGGCGACCATGATCGATTCGCTCGACGTCTTGATGCCGCGGACGATTTCGGCGAGGTGCGTATCCATCTGCTTCAGCGCGCCGAGCAGATGACCGAATTCGTCTTTCGAATGAATCGTGAGTTCGTTTTCAAGCTGTCCTTCGGCGATGCGTTGCGCGAGCTGTACCGCCGATTGGAGCGGATTCATGATCGCCTTCAGCAGATACGCCGATGCGGCGATCGCAACGGCGAGGCCCAGCACGATCCCACCAATTGCGATCCACAGCAGCATGTGGAACGTGTCGATACCCTGGCCGGCGAGTTGCTTGACCTGGGTCGCATTCACATCGATGTCCTGATCGATGGTGTCGGACAGTTTGGTGCCCACGTTGCGCATGTTCTCCAGGTCAGCCGCGGCGGTATCGGGCGTGCCGCTGTCGGCGGCCGCGAGTTGCGAGTCGACCAGCGATTTGAAGTCGGCGTATTGAGCCGAGATCTGGTCGGCGATTTTGCGCTCGTCGTCCGCGGAGACTTTACCCGGGTAGTAGTCGGTCCACGCTGTGTCGAGTTTCTTCTGCAAGCCATGGATCTGCTCCGATGCCTGCTTGACTTCGCTCGGATCGTGGAGGACCTGCAGGCGGCTCAGCGCGAGGCGAATCTTCAGTGCGTAGGCCTGAGTGGCCGCGAGGTCTTCAATCGGTACCGTGCTGTCTCCATACATGGAGTTCATGTCCGAGCTCAAGGTCGCGAGCCCACGAACGCCCATCAGTCCAATGGCGATCATCAAGACGATGCACGCGCCGAGCGCGAGAATGATCTTGAACTTGATTGTGTTCGTCAGCTTGTTCATGCGGATACCTGTACACGATGGGGAAAAACGATCTCTGCGGAGGGCGGGGCGCGTGAGCTATTTCGTCTGAGAAAAACCTCACGCTGCGCAGGGGTGTAGGTGTGTAAACGACATGCGCTATGAGTTCTGAAGGTGTGCATGGCACATTTGCGTGAACTTGTGCCGATAAGGGTTTGGTTTATTTCATTCGGGTTACGGCAACCTGCGAAATACACTTCAACCATGCACCAAACGGGTTCGGCCGCATCTCGCTGACACCTCGCGCGAGCGTAGCAGTGGCCCATGATGTCGAGGCATGAGGTAACGCGCAGTAAGGCACGTGCGATGCAGCGCAGCGAGCGCGGTATGGGTCGAGCAACGCCGCAGGGCAGCGGTCACTTCTGTCCCTTAGCTGGCGCAATGTGTGCAGAAGGCGCATGATTGAGCCGTGTAGCGGCATGGCCCGCAGGCGCCCGGCAGGCAGCAGTTCCGGCGCAACAGCGAGCCACGGCACACCGGAGGTCAATCGAGGCACATTCATCGGCCCTGGGGGTCATCAGTGATGCAGCGATTGGCGTGGACCCATCTGCCCCAAGGAGGAATGAGCATGGAACGACCTGACGCCGCCAATCCGTTTGGCGAATTCACCAAAATGCTGGAGCAGTTCAAGCTACCCGGCTTCGACGTGCCCGCCATCATGGAAGCGCGACGCAAGGACGTCGAGGCGCTGGTAACGGCCAATCAGGCTGCGCTGCAGGGCATGCAGTCGCTCGCGCAGAAGCAGGCCGACATGCTGCGTTCGACTCTGGGCGAACTGCAGTCGCTGGCCGGACAATTCTCCGCCTCGGGTGGGGCACCCACGCAAACGGCCGAACTGGTCCAGCAGACCTTGCACAAAGCGTTGGCCGACATGCAGCAACTCGCGCAGGCGGCATATCAGTCGCAGGCGGAGTCGTATGCCGTGATCGCCAAACGCGTCGAAGAGAATGTGCAGGAGCTGAAAACCCTACTGCAACCGAAGAAGTAACAGATCGGCGGCGGTAGCCCACGCGCCCGATTCGAATTCCATTTGAACTCGGGTCTGGCGCGTCCGGGTCGAACACGATGCCGGTGCTGACAGGACATACTCCGTCAGCGCCGGCATTTTCATTTGCAGATCGCGGCGCGACGATGACACGGTTTGCGGCTCCGCGGGTTCCGTCCCGGCTTCGCAACGAAACCGCCCAACGTTTTCCTCAGACGAATAAAAAGCTTCGCATAACGAAATGTATGAGGGAAACAGGCTGAACGTCGATTATGTAGCGCCCATTTAATACGATCCGCAAAATTTTCCGCGTTGCCGGATTTTTTGCTGCCGCCCTTAATTTTTCTGATGCTGTTCGCTTAAAACGCAAGAAACGACCTAAACGGGCCGGGATGCACCGCCAGTACAGGTACTGGTTTCTTCAGTCAAACAGCATGTGCTGTCACGCCGTTTAACACGCTCAGCCAAACGATTGCGAGGGTGCTTTTTGCCTCGCTAAAGTTTCGCCCCGCCGCTCCGTAGACGCATTCACGCAACCTCTTCCGGCGTGATTGCAGCACCGGTTTCCACCGGTCGAGGAGTGCGCCCCTAATTCGTCGTTCTCGATCGCCACGGGCGATTCGCGAGCGTTTTCACCTCGAAGGAATTCACTTGAAAACGATGCTTCATACAGGCATTGCTTGCGCAATGCTGGGGGCAACCTGTGTCCTTTCCTTGCCCGCGGAGGCCACGCTTGGCCAGAACGTCAGCACCGTCGGCAACGACCAGGTGCTCATGCACGCCACCGCACACAGCGCGACTTCGCAAGCCGCGTACACGGTTCATCTGCTGACGCTGCCTTCGGGCACGGTCGTGCGCGAGTATGTGGCGCCCGGCGGGATCGTGTTCGGCGTGGCATGGGAAGGCCCGACGCTGCCGGATCTGAAGACCACGCTCGGCGCAGCCTTCGACTCCTACGTTGCGGCAACCGCGACGCGCCGCGGCACACCGCTCGCGGTCTCGAACAGCGACCTGGTGGTGTTCTCGGGCGGCCACCTGCGCGCGTTCGCCGGTCATGCGTACCTGCCGCAAGCCGTGCCGGCGGGCGTCGATGTCAACGTCATTCAATAACGGAGCCATCATGCGCGATTCAGATTCGTTTCTTAAGCTGGCGATTGCCGCGCTGCTGATGGTGCTGCTCGCCGCATGCGGCGGCGGTGGCGGCGGCAGCTCGAGCGGTAGCGCGTCGAACGCGTCGGCGCCTACGCAGTCGGTCACCAATACGTCGCCGGCGACCCAGGTGCTGGCGGCCAACGCGGTGGCGGTGACGGTCGACTCCGGTGTGAGCGGCGTGCCGAACATGCCTTTCGTCAGCGTTACGGTGTGCGCGCCGGGCACCACGCAGTGTCAGACCATCAATCACGTGCTGGTCGATACCGGCTCGTGGGGGCTGCGCGTGTTCGCTTCGCAACTGCCGTCCTCGGTGGCGTTGCCGCAGGAGCAGGATGCCTCGGGCAATCAGCTCGCCGAATGCATGCAGTTCTTCGACGGTTATACGTGGGGTGCGGTGCGGATCGCCGACGTGCAGGTTGGCGGCGAGAAAGCCGCTTCGCTGCCGATCCAGGTGATCGATCCGGGCTACAGCGCGGTGCCGTCGAACTGCAGCAGCGTCGGCGCCTCGCGCAACACCCCGGTCGCGCTGGCGGCCAACGGTGTGCTCGGCATCGGCGTGTTCAAGCACGATTGCGGCGCTAACTGCGCGCAGCAGGCCGTGCCCGCGACCTACTACGGATGTGCGGGGACCACTTGCACGTCGCTTGCGATCGCGGAAGCGCTGCAGGTGGCCAATCCGATTCCCTACTTCACGACCGACAACAACGGTTCGATCCTGATGCTGCCGGCGGTCGGCTCGAATAGCGAAGTGACGCTGACCGGTCAACTCGTGTTCGGCATCGGCACGCAAAGCAACAATGGCCTGGCCAGTGCGCAGGTGATCGGCGTCAGTCCGTCGAACGGCACGTTCTCGACGGTGCAAAACGGCTTGACGTACACGAAGAGCATCATGGACAGCGGTTCAACCGGACTGTTCTTCCAGACCAGCGCGTTGCCCACCTGCGCGAGTCCGAATAGTGCGTACTACTGCCCAACCTCGACTGAGCAGTTGAGCGCGATGATCGAAGGCGTGAATGGCGTCAACAGTGCGGTGTCGTTCAATGTGGGCAACGCGACGGCGCTGACGCAGAGTTCCGGCGGCGACTCGGTGATGCCGCTGCTTGCGGGACCGGCATTCGTGACGTCCGCGATTTTCGACTGGGGTTTGCCGTTCTTCTACGGCCGCAACGTCTACGCGGCAGTCGAGCAGCAAGCGACACCGGGCGGTACCGGGCCGTATGTCGCCTACTGATTCGCTCGCTTTACTGCGCGCACCACGCCTGCCACATCGTCCGGTAAGCCGCTTCGACGTGGTGGGCAAAGCGCGCGCCATCCATCAGCGGCGATCGCTCCATACGTGGCCGCAGCGCTTGCCGCAAGTCCGCGAGACGCGTACGGTCCGCAGCCAGCGCGACGGCGATGCGGACGAACGCCTCGTCCGAGTATGCGGCCAGTTCGGGCAGTCCCAGATTGACGAGCTGACTCAGGCCGCCGCGTCCCACAGCGGTCTCGCCGACCCGCGTGACAACGGGCACGCCCATCCATAGCGAATCGAGGCTCGTCGTGTGGCCGTTGTACGGAAACGTGTCGAGGCCTAGGTCGATCTGGTGATAGGTGCGTAGATAATCGCCACGCGGCTGGAACGGCACGAAGCCGACCCGCTGCAGATCGATGCCCTGGCGTTCCATCCGCCGCGCGAGATTCTGGTGGGCGTTGCCGGCCGGCGCCATTAGCAGCAGACGCGCCTCGCCGACTTCGCGCAACACGGCGCTCCACATGGCGAGCGTGCGGTCGGTCAGCTTGCAGGGATTGTTCAGGCAGCCGAACGTGAACGTGTTCGCGGTTAACGCCGGCAGCGGGTTGACCGCGGGCTCGTTCGCCAACGGGTCGTAGCACCAGAACGAGTCGGGCAGGCGCACTGAGCGTTCGGTGTAGTGGTGGTCGTGTGTGGGATCGAGATGCGGATCGGTCAGCCGGTAATCGATCGCCTCGATCCCGGTAGTGCCCGGATAGGCCAGCCATGCCACCTGCACCGGCGCGGGCTTGCGCGCAAACAGCAAAGGCCTGCCGTCGGCCATGTGCATGGCCAGATCGACGAGGATATCGATACCGTCCGCGCGAATCTGCTGCGCAAGCTGCTCGTCGTCGAGTTCGCGAACGTCGCGCCAGACGTCGGCATAACCGGCCAGCCGGCGCGTCAGGTCGTCGGGACGTTCGACGCTCGCATAGCAAAAGATTTCGAACTGCTCATGATCGTGATGCGAGAAGAACGGCACCGTAAACAGCGACTGGCAGTGGTCGCGAAAGTCCGCCGCCACGTAGCCGATCCGCAACCGTCGCTGCGGTGTGCGGTCGTTTGGATGCGGCCGGCGCGTCGCACGTAACGGCGTTTCATGCTGCGCGGACCAGCGCCGGCATTCGGCGAGCACCGTTTCGCCGGCTTCGGCTTGAAACGTCAGCGCATAGGCGAGGTTGCTGTGCGCGACCACGTTGTCCGGATCCGACTCGATGGCGCGGCGGTAGTGGACGATGCCTTCGTCGAGCGCGCCGCAGTCTTTCAGGACGTTGCCGAGGTTGTTGTGCGAGACCGAGTGATCCGGGTCGACTGCGAGTGCGGCTTCGAAGAGCGCCTCCGCTTCCCCCGTGCGGCGCAGCGTGCGCATCAGATTGCCGGCGTTGTTATAGGCCGCCACAAAGCCCGGACGCGTGCGGATCGCGGCGTCGAACGCCGCCGCGGCGGACTTGTATTCGCCGAGCTCCTTGCTGACGTTGCCGAGGTTGTTATGCGCGTCGGCGTGCAGCGGATCGAGCGCGACCGCATGGCGGTACTGCGCCTGGGCCTCGTGGCGCCGCCCGAGCGCATGCAGCGCGTTGCCGAGGTTGTACGCGGCTTCGGGAAAGTGCGGGTTGAGTGCGAGCGTGCGCGCGAGCAGGGTCACCGCCTCGTCGAACTCGCGCCGCGCGCAGCGCGCCACACCGAGGTTGAGCAGGCACGTCGGGGAGTCCGGCGCACTGCGCACTGCCGCGCTGAGCAGGTCGATGGCGGCGTCGAGCTGGCCGCTCTCCTGCAGGAGCGTGCCGAGGTTGGTCAGCGCGTTCGCGTGATCGGGTTGCACGGCGAGGGCGCGGCGATACGCGTCTTGCGCGCGTTCGGGCGCGCCGAGCTGACGATGGCAGTTGCCCAGGTTGTTCAATGCATCGACCTGCGCCGGATCGAGCGCGGCGGCCGACTCATACGCCGCGGCCGCTCCGCGCGCGTCGCCGTTCGACTGCAACGCGCCGGCGAGCGCGAACCACAGGTCCGCGGAGGTGGCGTCGAAGGCGAGCAGGGCGCGGTAGGTGTCGATGGCGTCGTCGAAACGTCCCGCTGCCGACAGCACCTGGCCGCGCGCGAACTGATAGCGGGCTTCGTGGGGCGCCAGCGCGATTGCGCGGTCCAGCCAGTCGAGCGCTTCGTTATAGGCGGCGCATTGCAGCCCGAGCACGCCAAGGCGAAACATGACGTCGGCATTGGCCGGCTCGTCGACGAGGACGGTTTCGTAGAGCGAGCGGGCGCTGGCGAGGTCGCCCGCGAGGTGGCGCTCTTTGGCCAAGGCCAGAGACTGGTCGGTCCGCATCGAGGTCCTGCCTTGATCCGAAAGGGTAGCGAGAGGGATGCGGAGCCGGCCCGGCGGGCGCGCCGGAGCAGCGGCTGTCCGCTCGAACGAGCAGGATAGCCGCCGTTTCACTACCAAAGTTTACCAGCCGTCACAAAAATTTACGACGGCGTAACCGCTTCCGGGCCGGGTGGCGGTGCAGTGGGCGGGGGCGCCGACAGCGTCGGCGGCGGCTGTCCGGCAATCACCCGGTGCACCAGCCGCAGCTTCTCGACGACCGGCGGCGCGAGCGTGAACGGATAGCCGTCGGGCATACCCAGGCTGCGGTTCAGGCTGTTGAGCGCGTACGTCAGCGGAAACCAGCGCTTCATCAGGTTATCGAAGCTGGCGTCTTCGACCGGCGTCTGGTCGGTCAGCGTCGGCTCGCTCGGATCGCTCGGCAAAAGCGCCACGCCATAGGAGGTGGCGGTATCCAGCACGTCGACGATCAGCAGGTAGTGCGCCCACGTCTCCGCCCAGTCCTCCCACGGATGCATCGTCGCGTAGGCGCTGATGTACGACTGCGGCCACTCGGCCGGCGCACCGTCGCGGTAGTAGGTTTCCAGCGCCTCTGCGTAGTCGGCGCGCTCGTCGCCGAACAGCGCCCGGAACGGCTCGAGCCAGGGCGTACCGGCGACCAGGCGGTCGAAGTAGTAGTGTCCCGTCTCATGCCGGAAATGCCCGAGCAGGGTGCGGTAGGGCTCGTGCATGGCGGTGCGGGTGCGTTCGCGATAGGCGTCGTCGGCTTCCGCGATGTTCAGCGTGATCAGGCCGTTGTCGTGGCCGGTCATGACCTGGCCGCCGTCGCCGGTGTCCTCGAGAAACTCGAACTCGAGCCCGTCCTGCGGATGGTCGCGGCGCGACTCGACCTTCACGCCCAGCGTCGCAAACGTATAGAGCAGGCGCCGCTTGGCGACTTCGAGGCGGTACCAGTAGAGCCGGTTATCGGGCGGCGTGAGGTTCGGAATGGTGCGCGTCAGGAGACAGGAGCGGCATAGCGTCTCCGGTTGCCCGGCGGGGATCATCCAGTTGCAGACGTGTTCGAGCGCGTAGTTGCCGCATTGCCGGTACAGCGCGCCGGCGGCCTGCGGATGCAGGCTGCGCCAGAGGCCTTCGCCGGCATCTCCGCCGGCCGCCTCGAAGGCGCTCAGCTCGCCCAGTTCCGGCACGAAGCCGAGCATCGCCTCGCAGCGCTCGCAGAGGACGTTTTCGTAGAACACAAGGTGCTCGCAGCGGTTGCAGTGGAAGGTTCTCATGGGGGACCTGAAGGTGGGCTGACGGGCGCCGGATACACCGCAATCTTCATGCCGCATTTGCCAGACGTCACTGGTTTAACGCACATTACGTGCATGATGGGGCATGCGCTCTGCGCCGCTTTGGTGCGTGCAGCCGGGAAAGCCTTGTGCGAGGCTGGCCGACGGGTGCGCCAGGTGAGGCGTCGACAGGTTCTTGCAGGCTTCGGGAGGCTGCGAGGTCCACGCATGCGCATACGGAGTTTGTTTGCCGGCCGCGAGGCCAGACCCGGCAAGTTTTTCTACCAACGGCATGAAGCTTGCTTTTTGGCGGGCTGCCATCCTTCGCCCAGGAGTCCGGTGTGTCTATACGTGTCGCGTTGAACCATGTCACACATTATCGTTATGACCGCCTGGTCGCGCTGTCGCCGCAGGTCGTGCGGTTGCGGCCCGCGCCCCATTGCCGTACCCCGATCGTGTCGTATTCGATGCGGGTCGAGCCGGCCGAACATTTCATCAACTGGCAGCAGGATGCCTTCGCCAACTACCAGGCGCGGCTGGTGTTTCCCGAGAAGACCCGCGAGTTCAAGATCACCGTCGACCTGGTGGCCGAAATGGCCGTCTACAACCCGTTCGACTTCTTCCTCGAGCCGTCCGCCGAGAAATTCCCCTTCGAGTACGCGCCCGGCCTCGCCGCCGAGCTGGCGCCCTACCTGATCAAGCGGGAGCCGACCCCGCGCTTCAAGGAGTTCGTGGCGAGCATCGACCGCTCGCCCAAGGTGACCGCGGACTTTCTGGTGGAACTGAACCAGCGCCTGCAGCGCGAGATCCGTTATCTGATCCGGATGGAACCTGGCGTGCAGACGCCCGAAGAAACGCTCACCACGGCGGCCGGCTCGTGCCGCGATTCCGGCTGGCTGCTGGTCGAGACCTTGCGGCAGTTGGGGCTTGCCGCGCGCTTCGTGTCCGGCTATCTGCTGCAACTGGCGCCGGATACCAAGTCGCTGGACGGCCCGAGCGGCACCGAAGTCGACTTCACCGACCTGCACGCCTGGTGCGAGGTCTACTTGCCGGGCGCCGGCTGGATCGGTCTCGATCCGACTTCGGGCCTGCTGGCGGGCGAAGGCCACATTCCGGTGGCCTGCACACCGGAGCCGGGCAGCGCCGCGCCGATTTCGGGCGCGGTGGACGAGTCCGAAGTCGAGTTCGAACACACGATGTCGATCTCGCGGGTGCTGGAGACGCCGCGCGTCACCAAGCCTTATACCGAGGAAGTCTGGTCCGACGTCCTGAAGATGGGCGCCTACGTGGACGAGGAACTGGAGGCGATGGACGTGCGCCTGACGATGGGCGGCGAGCCGACCTTCGTCGCGGTGCGCGATCGCGACGCCGCCGAGTGGAACACCGACGCCCTCGGGCCGACCAAGCGCAGCTACGCGGTCGGGCTGATGGACAAGCTGCGTTCCCGCTACGGCGCGAACGGTTTCCTGCATATCGGTCAAGGCAAGTGGTATCCGGGCGAGCAACTGCCGCGCTGGGCGCTGTCGCTCTATTGGCGGGCGGATGGCGAGCCGTGCTGGCAGGATCCGACGCTGTTCGCCGACGAACGCCAGCCGGGCAGCTATACCGCGGAAGACGCGCGTACCTTCCTGACCCACCTGACGGGCAAGCTCGCGCTCGACGCGCAGTTCATCAAGGCCGGCTACGAGGACACCTGGTACTACCTGTGGCGCGAGCGGCGCCTGCCGGTCAACGTCGATCCGTTCGATTCGCGCCTCGACGACGAGATGGAGCGCGTGCGCTTACGGCGCGTCTACGATAGCGGCCTCGCCTCGGTGACGGGCTACGTGCTGCCGCTTTCGCGCGAACGCGACCTGCCGCTGGAAGGGCCGCGCTGGGTCACAGGTCCGTGGTATTTCCGCGGCGACCGCATGTATCTGATCCCGGGCGATTCGCCGATGGGCTACCGCCTGCCGCTGGATGCGCTGCCGTGGGTCTCGGAGACGGACTATCCGTACCAGCACGCGCACGATCCGTTCGCCCCGCCCGCGCCGCTGCGCACGGCGGCGCAATTGCGCATGCAGTATGAAGGCGGCACGGGGGCGGGGCGTGTGGCAGGCGAGGCAAGTGGCGGCGCGGATGGTCACGGTGTGGGCGGTGCGGCTGCACTCCGCGCCGGCGGCACAGGTACGGGCACCGGCGCAGGGGCGGCCGGCGCCACGCCCGCCACCCTGCGCATACCCGAACGGGGCGAGTCGGCAAGCTGGATCACCCGCACCGCGTTGTGCGTCGAAGCCCGCGATCCTGCTCGCGCCGCCGGTCCGAAGGTCGAAACCGACAGTTTCGGCAGCGGCCGCAAGATGCTGCATGTGTTCATGCCGCCGCTCACCGAGCTTGACGACTATCTGGACCTGCTCGCCGCAGTCGAAGCGACGGCCGCCGAACTGGGCATGAAGGTCGTCATCGAAGGCTATCCGCCGCCGCGCGATCAGCGTCTGAAGATGCTGCAGGTGACGCCGGACCCGGGCGTGATCGAAGTGAACATCCACCCGGCGTCGAGCTGGGAGCAACTGGTCGACCACACCGAGTATCTGTACCAGTCGGCGCACGAAACGTATCTGAGCACCGAGAAGTTCATGACCGACGGCCGCCACACCGGCACCGGCGGCGGCAACCACTTCGTGCTCGGCGGCGCGACGCCGGCCGACAGTCCGTTCCTGCGCCGCCCGGACCTGCTGGCGAGCCTGGTGGCTTACTGGCTCAACCACCCGTCGCTGTCGTACCTGTTCTCGGGGCTGTTTATCGGACCGACCAGCCAGGCGCCGCGCGTCGACGAGGCGCGTAACGACCAGATCTACGAACTGGAGATCGCCTTCCGCGAACTGCAGCGCCAGATCGATCTGCTCGGCGGCCGCCACGGCGGGCAATTGCCGGCGTGGATGATCGACCGCTCGCTGCGCAACATCCTGATCGACGTCACCGGCAACACGCACCGCGCCGAGTTCTGTATCGACAAGCTCTATTCGCCCGACGGCCCGACCGGCCGCCTCGGTCTGCTGGAGCTGCGCGGCTTCGAAATGCCGCCGCACGCGCGCATGAGCCTTGTCCAGCAGTTGCTGCTGCGCGCACTGGTGGCGCGTTTCTGGAAGACGCCGTACACCACGCGTCTGACGCGCTGGGGTACGGAACTGCACGACCGTTTCCTGCTGGGCACGTTTGTGGAGATGGATTTCGACGACGTCCTCGCGGACCTGGCCGAAGCAGGCTACGCCTTCGACCGCTCGTGGTTCGCGCCGCATTTCGAGTTCCGCTTCCCGCTGGTGGGCGAAACGACGACCAGCGGCGTGACGCTGACCATCCGCAGCGCGCTCGAACCGTGGCACGTGATGGGCGAGGAGGGCGCGCCGGGCGGCACGGTGCGTTATGTGGATTCCTCGGTGGAGCGGCTTGAAGTGCGCGTGCTGGGTCTGAACGAGAACCGTCATGTGGTGACCGTCAACGGCGTGCCGCTGCCGCTGCAACCCACAGGCCGCGTCAGCGAGTTTGTGGCGGGCGTGCGCTATCGGGCGTGGTCGCAACCGTCGGCCTTGCATCCGACGATCGGCGTCGATGCTCCGCTTACTTTTGACCTCGTCGACACCTGGACTGGCCGTTCTATTGGCGGATGCCAGTATCATGTGGCTCATCCGGGTGGGCGCAATTACCAGACCTTCCCGGTCAACGCGTACGAGGCCGAGAGCCGGCGGCGCGCGCGCTTCTTTACGATGGGTCATACGCCTGGACCGCTCGTGGCAGAGGCGCCGCAACGCAGTCTGGAATTCCCGTTCACGTTGGACTTACGCTACTGGTGACCTGAAAAACAATTAACCCGATACGACCTTGGCCTTTCAATCGACTTTTCCCTTTGAGGCAAC